>Ga0306910_1001005_pt1 | contig 10534 bp, 11 predicted proteins | sample AntRauMFilla2698_FD_190438 | JGI IMG/M metagenome (GOLD analysis project Ga0306910, IMG submission 190438) | Saline lake microbial communities from Rauer Islands, Antarctica - Metagenome Filla 2 #698 (v2) (version 2) | ecosystem: Environmental > Aquatic > Non-marine Saline and Alkaline > Saline ... | reverse complement strand
ATCGTAGGCAATCATGTTACTTCGAGTATACCACTAGTCGCCAAACTGCTCTTCGACAAATGACACGAGCGCCTGCACATCAGCCGTGCGTCCCTCAGACCCCAGGATGATAACCACGACTGTTCTAGTGGTGCCTTTGATTGATAATTCGTGTAATGAAATAGACGTTTGGCCAGCAGCGATCGTCTCACCAACCTTACCTCCGACAAAACCGGTAGTATCTTCAATTTCGTTAAAGTTAATCAGGCCAGAAAAATCGCCACCTTGATTGGCTGAGGATAAATTAATGTCTTTGGTGATGTCTAAAATAAACCGCCGATTCTCAAAGATATATTGAGTCAGACGATAGAGGTCACCAACCGACGAGACGTTCTCAGAGCTGAGTCCTGATGGGTCAGCGAAGTTCGTATTGAGCATCCCCAATTGGCGAGCTTTTGTGTTCATAGCCGCTATGAATTCTTCACGCCCCAATTCGGCCGCAATTACTTCAGAAGCCTCATTGGAAGACTCAACTAGTAGTAGTTGAAGCAAACTGTACATCGAGACACTACTACGACTAGCGAGTCGCGGGATCAGCGACGTCACGAAATTCGGAGATGTGACAAACACTCGCTTATCGAGCTGAAGCTCTTCGGCTGCCACGACAGCGGTCATGAGTTTAGTCAATGAGGCTATCGCTGCTTGATCATCGAGATCACTTGCCGCGAGGACCGTGTCATTTTCGATATCGGCCACAAAATAATGTGGGACCGTGATATCCGGAACCGGTGGCTCGTATACGAAGGTGTTTTGCACTACTTTGGCGGTATGAACTAGCACTGGAGTATTTATCGATACTGCTTCAAACAACGCAGCGGCGTCTTCATTTTCAAGCCAAATGCCACCACCACCAAAATCTGCTGTGACCGCAGATCCATCTGGATACACTGGCTCACCATGAATAATGAAGTTTTCCTCAAACGCGATGGTCCACGGTAATTCAGCCTGGGCCAGACTGGAGAAAAATGACGGTTCTTGGCGGACTACTTCATACATACCCGACGGAGTTTCCCACCATGATCCGGGTTGGGGGCTACGAATAATTTCGGCACTTTGGCTGAGTATACCGTTTTCAAACAACCTTACCTGCTGGCGGGTCAAATCAACCTCTATAAAGGTCATACCATCGTCAATAAAAGCATTGCGGGTTTCGGTAAAAAAGTTTACTTGTGACAGAGCGATTTGGGGACCTTTTGTGAGCGTAGTTGTTTCAAGTGTGAAGGGGTCGATTACCGTCACGATCGGAGAGGCGATTTGACCATCTTGAGACACCACCCCATACCCCACCGTAGCAGCCAGTATAAATAGTAAAGCCGCCGCACCCGCTACTCCGACCCGCACAATTGTTTGTAGGGCTCTTGATTCTTTTTTGGGAACTTCTACGATCGCTTTTGGCGCAAATGATTGCGGTATCAATGTACCTTTACCGTCTTGCGGAATATCTGACTCGTGCACGATTAGCTGTAGGGTGTCTTTGGGCTTTGGCAACATATCATTATCATACCGTGAACAAAGGCCCAAAATGTGTTTCACTCACAGGTAGAGCCGTTTTAGAATAGGGGTGATTGGTTGCACGTTTTTGCACCATGAGCGTATCACTTTACTGTAATTGATCTTTAAAAAGTGGCTCGGTGGTCTCGACGTATGAATCATTACCTCGCTCACCATTACCGTAGTCAGAGCGACGCAACACCTCGTCACGCATCAATAGGTATCCAGCTAGGGCCAATACGACTCCTGCACCAATCAATAAGTACTCTCGAATATAGGTTGGGATCCCCAGGTACGGAAGAGTGATCAGTAGCAAACCAATCAGACAGACGAACATCGCTTTTCGCATAATGCCCAGAGTATACCTCAGACCATTACCTCGTGTCGACCATGACGACAAACTCCCCCTTTTGCTTTACCGGCGTAGTTTCAAGCTGTAATAGTAATTCAGCTGGTTTTCCTACCAGCATCTCTTCGTGCATTTTGGTTAGTTCACGACCGAGGTATACCATTGCATCTGGTTGCTGCTCTGCCAATTGCGCCAAAGCTTTTGTAATGCGATGGGTTGATTCTAAAAATACCGCTGGCTGACTGTGCTTGTTCAGAGTTATAAAAAATGTTTCGCGACCCTTCTTTTGCGGAGCAAATCCGAGGAACGTAAACTGATTGCCTGGGATACCAGCAATCGATAAAGCGGCCGTGACCGCAGAAGCGCCCGGTATAGCATCGATAAGAATTCCCGCTGCACGGGCCTGCTTGACCAGCAAAACTCCCGGGTCACTAATTCCTGGAGTACCGGCGTCACTCACGAGCGCCACGTGCTGACCCGCCTGAAGATCTGTGATGATACTGGTATGTACTTGTGCACTGGCATGGGCATCGTAGCGCCGCATAGTGGTCTCAATACCATAATGATGTAATAGCTTACCGGTCACACGCGTATCTTCACACAACACGTAGTCACACTCGGACAACGTCCGAATAGCACGGTGTGTGATGTCTTCAAGGTTGCCGATTGGCGTAGCAACGATAGAAAGGGTGCCAGATAATTCCATATCAAATACCATACAGCGCAGCACCAAAAGATGCAATTAGAGAAAAGAAAAAGGGCGAGTCTATGACTCGCCCCTCCTGACCGGAAAGTTGATGATACTGGCCGTACTTCGAGTGGCAGCTTGCTCACCACTTTCTGCTTGTTTAATGGCCAAAGTCACGCAGGGCGCTTTTTCACAGGCGTGTGCCTGAAAACCCTGACACGTAGCGACAAAATGTGCAGGATCTCGACAACTATCACACCGTCTCGAAGACCCAGCGTGTACCGCGTGTACTCGAGCCTCCGATGGAAAAATACCAAACATTTATGTCCCCTCCTCAAAGAGCCTGGTTAGCAGACTTCATTATATAATCTAAAATTATTTTGTCAATTCACCCGCAACGAGCGTTACATCCCCGGCTCCAAGTATTAGCACCACCGTATTGTCATCCAATTTGCCAGTCAGATATCGAACGACGTCCGCATGCGTTTCAAAGTATTGCGTGTGAGGGGCCCACTCTAGTGTTTTGACCGCCAACTCACGACTACTAACCCCTGAGGTGTTTTCTTCTCGGGCTCCATAGATCGGTAAAAATAATGCTTCATCTACCCCGGCGAATGATTTGGCAAAATCATCAAACAACGCTTTAGTACGTGAAAAGGTGTGGGGTTTAAAAACAGTGATGAGCTTTTTGTCTGGATATAGTTCACGCGCACCTTGAATCGTGACTTTGATAGCTGTCGGATGGTGGGCGTAATCATCGTAAATTGGGGTGCCGTTTACGTCTCCTTTATATTCAAAGCGGCGCCAGGTACCACGGAATTCTTGCAAGGCATTGGTGGTTATTCCGGTATCAAGCTTTTCGTACGTTGCAACTGACCTGGCTGCAGCAGCATTGAGGCGATTGTGCACGCCAGGTTGTTTTAGCGACAATTGCATATCAAATGCCTCCATGTAATCAATCACCGGCACGTGGGCCTGTGCGATCACTGGGGCCAGGGCCGGGTCTTTGGTGTTACAAATCACCACTCCAGTCTCTGATACTTGTGAGACGAGTGAAGCAAAAGCTGTTTGTACATCTGCTAGGGATGTAAAGTAGTCTACGTGGTCGAGCTCAATATTGGTAATCACTAGGATTTCTGGTCGGAGTGACAAAAAATCTCGCTTAAATTCACAAGCTTCGACAATGGCATATTTACTTTTACCAGCTCGGTAATTACTGCCGGTCTTTGCCCGCAGGGATCCTATTACCGCGGTTGGGTCTTTTTGTGCGGCGGCAAAAATATCAGTGATCATGGCGGTTGTGGTGGTTTTGCCATGCGTTCCAGCGACAGCAATTAAATAGTACGGGTTCATCGCCAACCCAAGCGCGTCAAAGTAATTGAGCATCGGTACGCGCAATTTTTTAGCCGCCTGCATTTCTGGATGATCGGCTGACATGGCTTCGGTATAAATCACCAGCTCAATATCATCGGTAATGTTAAGTGCATCTTGTGGGCATTTGACCGTTATCCCTTCTTGAGCCAGTGCTTTAGTAAGATCAGTTAAATCACGATCAGAGCCAGTGACAGTTTTTTTCTCAGCTAAAAAATGCCGAGCCAAGGAAGACATGCCGATACCACCAATACCGATAAAGTGGATACGTTTTATGTGATTGAGGTTGATCTTGTCAGACATATGAAGAAGCGTAGCATACTACCATAAATGGGAAACTCTTGAAACGACGGCCAAGTATGCTGCAACTAAAGTATGTCTAGGTGTGGTTGTACGGCTGCCATAAAGGCGTCGTTACGCTCGTACTCGTTTTTGAATAAACCAAACGAAGCATATCCAGGTGAGAACAACAGTATGTCACCAGCCTCGCCTGTTGCTAACCCGGTCGTAACTGCCGCTTCGACCGATTCTGCGACACTTATATTAATTGAGGTGTCACTCAGGCTCGCGCGCAATGTATCGGTACCGGTGCCGGGGATTAAGACGACTTGCTTGCAATACGCCGGAATAGTCGCAAGCAGCTCTGCTGGATCGATGTTTTTATCAGCCCCACCAGCAATCAAAATCACATTCTTAGTTTCTGCGTTTCCAACTGCCTCGAGGGCCCGCACAGTAGCAATCGGCGTGGTGGCATTATTATCATTAAAAATCCCAATACCATTTGGCGCTCCCAGGTATTGCAACCGACCCTCTACCCCACTGAAGCTTGCGAGCTCGGGAAATATCTCTTCTTCGGTCAGGCTCAGTGCTTTGAGTGCTGCTGTCGCGAGCGCTGCGTTTAGACGATTATGTTCACCAGGCATGGCGAGCAACCCATCGGCTGGGAGATGAGATCCGTCCACCAGCACCACCTCACTCCCCAGGGTTACCCTAGGTAAGTTTTTAGCTCGTTCAAAGACCTCTGGGGTAGTAATCAACACACCACTTTCTTCCTGAAAACGAAAAATATTGGCCTTATCGGCAAAATACCGATCCATGGCGGTAGCTTTATCCATGCCGTCACTTTGATAGTAGTTTAAGTGATCTTCCATAAAATTGGTAAACACCGCTATCTGAGGCGATATCTGTGACCAACCCCACCCTTGTAGCTGCCAAGAGTCAAGCTCCATCACACACAATGAATCTGGTTGTACTTCATGTAATAGCTGCAAGTTTGAACGTCCGCGAATGTTTCCTCCGAGCAAGATATTGTCTCCTGTCACCTGGGTCAACACGTGGTGGATCATGTGCGTCACAGTACTTTTCCCGCGGGTGCCGGTCACCCCGACAATCGGAATACCGGACAACTCAGCAAACCACGCAGCCGATTGTTTGAGCGGCACCTCGGCCGTACTCGCTGCAATCAGCTCTGGCGCATCAAGCGGCGTACCGGCACCAACTAATACAAAATCAGGACTGGTAAAATCAGCTGTATCATACGGACCAAATTTAAACGTGATGTTTGAATATTGTGCAAGCGCGTCGATCGAAGGCTGCATGACCGATTGCGGTGCATCGTCGACGACCAACACTTCTGCTCCAGCGGAGGCCAAAAATGCCGCATCGCCCACCCCGCGACCAAGCAGGCCAATCCGCATGACGGTAATTTTCTTTCCAGCAAAATAGTCTTTGTAATTCATACCGTAATAGTAGTAAAGATACGTTCAAAAAGCCAGTACTAGATACATTTATGGCGACTTGGAGTACCAGCCAAAACGTGTCTGATTAAGTAGAGCTAATATTAGTCAGCGCACGTAATCGTCCGAAATGGAAATCTGAAATCAATTTCATCACCAGTACCCCAAATTCTATCTGGACCAACCGACCGAATGTTATCTGGCCGACATTCGCCCGGGGGAGGGAACTCGAGTTCATTCTCATCTATAAAATAAGGTGAGCCCCACGGATCACGGTAGAATTGTGATGGATCAGATATATAGCTAGAGTTTGCCGCAATGGCGTTTATAGCGGACTCCCACCTATTAAGGCAGGTTCGTTGTGGGGAATTAACTTCATAATCCTCTAAAGTTCCTAAATCAGTTCCCGTTGGCAGGTCTCTACAAGAGCACATGGTGCACTCTAACCCTGTAATCGAACTCAAGGGTTGTGGGGAACCCGCGACCACCAATGCTTTAGCGATAGTTTCCATTTGATTTAGGGCTACAGCAGATTGCGCTGAAGATCGAGATTCACCGATCGATCCGATCACGATGGCTGCTAGCAAGCCTACAATAGCAATGACAATCATCATCTCGACCAGAGTAAAGCCGGCCGGTTTTATAGCTAGTATATTTCTCACGTGAGCCACACGTATCTGACTTATATAATCAGGCCAATTATTTTTGTTCATGATACACATTATTATACACGCCACTTGCGCTAAATTACGGCTTAATATCCAAACAACACTACGGTTTTGTTTCGGCGAATGAAGCTAATCAATGACTATAGCAACAGGCTGAATGCAAATGTGCTGATGCTATAATTTAATAACTATGAAACATCAGACCAGCAAGCGATCACTAGAAGCGTACAAAATTTTCCCCTACGTGGCCTGGGGACTTATTCTGGGATTTATTTTCTTTGTATATAACATAGTATTAGAACTCCAAGACACTACCGCCCAACTAGAAAAGCAAGCTAAATCATTGCAGGAACAAGTGGCCGCAGACCCCAAGCGAACAAACTTTGACAACCACAATGAGACCAGATTCCGACCCGACTAAAAACGACCTATACCATGAATACAATCCGAGCAATCAGTAGGAAAAATGTAGCGCTACTGATCGGGTTCTTGGTCGTGATAGCGAGCGCGCTTGTAGCTAGTCAATGGCTCAGCAATAGCCCGGCAGCAGTCGAGCTGATAGATCAATTTGGGTACGTTGGCCTCGTATTGTTAGGAATAATTGGTGGACTCAATTTTGTGATCCCGATTCCCCCCGCAACGTTTAGTGCACTATATAGCGCAGCCGGGCTAACGGCGACGGGGATCATTTTATCACTCGCCATTGGTACATTAATAGCCGATAGTTTAGGTTTTTGGTTTGGCACCAGAGCAGCCTTGGTGATAGAAAAAAAGTACGCCAACATTGCCACCTACGCCAAGCGGATCGCAGACGAACGAGCGTTTTTGATTATTCCCTTTGTTACGCTGTACGCTGCCCTGGTACCGTTCCCTAATGAAGCGATTTTGATACCCTTGGCATTGACTGGGATCAAATTTAGATATTTAGTAGTGCCGCTCTTGTGCGGTAATATTTTGCACCAAACAATCCTCATAGTAGGAATCGACACCCTCACCCGATTTTTATTTTGAGGCAAAGGCGTCGTAGCGATCAAGCACCGCCACTAATGCAAAGATCAGCGTCAAGCCACTCATAACTAGTAGGTTGGAAATGAGCACCGCCCCTCCAACTAACATAAGTGCGAGCACAATCAACCCACCCGTCAGCCACACCGCGCGGGTACAAATCTTGTGTAGTGTGGTTCGAATCAATAAGATAGCGACAGCGATCCCAATTGCTCCTAGCAAACTAAAGCCAAGGATAGCAGTGTCGGTTCCACCAGAAAGCTGCAATTTGTATCCCACCGACACCGCAACGATACTTAAAAAGAGCAGTCCGTGAGCGTGCAAAAAGGCAAACAGATTGGTAGGGCGCACATCAACAAACTGATCGTTGTGTTCGAAATACAACCACCACAAAGCAACCATCATCCCCAGACCAGAAAATACTGTCACCAGCTGTTGCACACCAAGCGTAGTAGTGGTATTAGACAAGGCCACCACGATCATACTTTCACCGATCACCAAAATCAAAAACAAACCCAACCGTTCGTGGAGGTGATACACATTGAGGAACCGTTTAGTATTCCCTGTTCCTCTCGTTAACGGGATCAATACATCAATAGTCAACGCCAAAAACGCAAACAAAATATGATACGGATCAGCTGTAATACCAGAGACTGCCCACAAACCAGCCGCCACTAACACACCTTGCAAGAGATTATAGGTCTTGGGTCTGGTCTGTGGATGCTTGTAGTACATGCGAGCGATCAGAAAAGCCTGCAGCAAACGCACCCCGGCCAAGGTAATAAAATACCCAAAATACTCACCCACAAACACCGCCGGCATAGTTAAACTCATCACAAACACCCCCACCATTGTGAGTTGCACAAACAATTTATCGCTAGTGCTTTCCGTCGGCTGCATGTTACGAGTGGCCGTCGTTGCCCACCAGGCGATAAAGATACTGTAGCCAACAATAAATATATGCAGATAGTCGATCACTGTTTCGTGGTTTGCCGCTGCCAAGTACGTCAATTGTGCGATCAGGGCGACAAACGCCACGTCGTAAAATAGTTCTAACCAAGACGCTCGTTTGAAGACATTTTCCATGTTGTATCAGTATACTAATAAGTACAGAAATAACGAGGGTGGTGACTTTTTTCACCTGATAGCAAACATAAGAAATGAACCTAAATATGCTTTTATTTCTGATACAAATCTGTTATAGTTCTGCTCACTTGATAAGACTTACTAGATTAGTCCTGTCCTGTGTCCGCGCTTAGCTCAGTTGGCTAGAGCATTCGACTGATACTCGAAAGGTCCTAGGTTCGAATCCTAGAGCGCGGACACAGGACAGGATTTTTTGTTAGCACAAAATAAAAAGCTGTCAGAGAAATCTCTGCAGCTTTTTTGGTCACCGTGCGTGATCAGAATATTGGATCAAATTGTGTTACCAGTACAGTACGACAACCATAACGACACTCGCACCCAGACACCAACTGACCCCGCGCATTGCCTCTCGAACACGATTCACATTCATTCCCTTGAGATACCTGCGATCAAAGCGATGATCTGATGGCTTTTTGTCAGAAAAGAGCATGCCTACCTCATGGATTTCCAGAATGGGTATTTTGTTCAACGAAACAATACCAGTTAGATTATTAGAGTCAAGGTGAAATTGATGATGCGTGGTGTTGTATACTTATCATATTATGGGACTGGAACAATACATCATAGGTTTTATTGGCTTCGTTAATAATATCGTCATTCCGTTCTTACTCGGGATCGCTTTTTTGTTTTTTGTTATCAATGTCTTTCGGTTTTTCATCTTAGGCGGAGCCAACACAGACAGCCAAGAAAAAGCTCGGTCGCTCGCAATCTATGGCGTCGGGGCGTTTGTGCTGATTAGCATCCTGTGGGGAATTATTAATATTCTCACCAGCTCACTAGGCCTAGCACAACTAGGGCAAACCACCGCTCGGTGCTTTGACTATGATCCAAATTGCGACCTGTCGGTAGCAGTGCCAATAAATAACACTGGAAACACCGGCGGAAATACTCCAAGCGAATCAGAGGATGAAGGGCCAGTCGTCGTAATACCTACACCCACTCCAGAAACACCAGATGAAACCGACATCCCGGACGGACCAGGGCCACTACCAGAACCAGAGGAAGACGGGCCAGTCGTCACAACACCTGATCAACCAGATACACCTGCATTACCAGGCCCACCACCCATCCAGCCGGGCACCGTGGTGGAACGGGTAGAAGAATTTGCCGATAATTTTGAACCTCCTGAATATTTTGGTGAACGCTTTATTCCAACTATTCAAGCAACCGTTGCGCCAGTAGCTGATCGTGATGCCGACATAGAAGCCCGCGCTCAAGCAGCAATACTATTAGAGATGCACAATCGTATTACTGATGAAGAACTCTCCACCTACATTGCGTTTCTCAACAGCGAGAAGGCCCAGACAAATGATCCTACCGAGCTTGACATGGTAACCATTCAAGCTCAAGCCACACAAGATCCCCCAATCCTCATCACTGAGATTCAACAAACTCAACGGCAGATGTTTGACCTATTAGTCGAAGAAAACCGTGGTTTTCTAGATTTTGGGGAACCTAATCAAGCAGCCAGAGATGCTACCATCGCACAGTTAACAGAATTGTACGCAAACGAAGCGGGACTAGACCGGACTGAAGCGTTTGATCAATTGTACGCACAGTACTACGACATCATGACTCCAGAAGTGATTGCGATCCGTAACCGGATGATTGAAGAAGGTTACGTTGAACGGCTCTATGATGGAATTCGCCCCCGACAAGAGGGTAACTAGTAGCTCAACATACACGAACCATAACAAAAATCCTCACCAGTGGTGATGGTTTTTGTTACATTAAAAATTAAATAGATTCACGCGCAGTTGCAACAAAGAGTCGTTCTCTTTTGTCTTATCCTATAGGCTTGGTCTTTCCCAAGAGTCTGATACCACTTCAGAGTGTTGAGTATCATTGCTCATTGCATGCTCGATCGAGACACACAATATCGACCAATTAGTCGTCAATGCAGAACTTGTTACCAAATATCTACGACAACGTATCCAATTGGAATTAATCCACGACCAGCTTCCGCTAGCCGTGCCTTGTTACGACTTAGTCCTTGTTATCGAATTTACCGTAGTTCGCCTCAAGGACGACCTTCGGGCAC
>Ga0306910_1000997_pt1 | contig 10573 bp, 8 predicted proteins | sample AntRauMFilla2698_FD_190438 | JGI IMG/M metagenome (GOLD analysis project Ga0306910, IMG submission 190438) | Saline lake microbial communities from Rauer Islands, Antarctica - Metagenome Filla 2 #698 (v2) (version 2) | ecosystem: Environmental > Aquatic > Non-marine Saline and Alkaline > Saline ... | reverse complement strand
TTCCTCGAGCTCCAGCTGATGACTTTTAGCCTGTTCTTCAGAAAAGAAGCCTAAATAGGGAAAGCAGCCCATAAATGGAAAACAGTTCTCTCGAGCCTTGATCGTATCAAATGGTGAGGCAATCACCAGATAAGTAACAGCATCTCTTCCAAGGAGGGTCGTTTCAGAGTAGATCCCTGTGGGCTCCATGGTCCAATATTTATAAAAATGCTTTTTGAGCTCTTCAATCTTTCGAATCTTGGACTTAACCTCTTCTGGAATATCGTTTCTTTGCAAGAGGACCTCATTTTTCACCCCTTTTCTAAACAAAGTCAGCTGGCCTAAACCCTGATTCCATAGATAGCTGACTTTGGCGCAAGAAAAAGTGAATGTCATGAGAGAGAAAAGCAGAAAAAATTTTATAAGAACCACGAAAAGCCTACTGTGTACTGCACATTATCCTTGGCCTTATCAAAATCAAAGGCCTTGAAGATGGTTTTTACCGATCCTCTCAAGCTAATGGTCTGGGTAAGTTTCAATTCTAAATTAAAACTTCCAAAAACTGAATCATCTCGCAATTTACTAACATCATCTGAAATCGAAAAGGTCTGCCCAGTATCATTATCTCTAAAAGTGGCCTCTGTCGTATCGCGAATAAACTGCCTCGCATAACCAATACTCATACTCGGTCTGAAGCGCGCTTTTCGCGAAGCAAAGGCTTGGCGAATGCCAATACCATAAGAATAGACAAGTACATTATTCTCTTGGCTAATCAGGTCAAAGGTATCGTTGATTCTAAGGGTGTTGTTCTCAGTGGTCACTGTCTCAGTCTGAGAATAGTTAAGTTCAATTGCCGTGAGATTGAAAAGGTAGAGAGCAACTGAGCCACCAATTGTCGTGGCTTCAATGTTATTACTTCTATCTGCGCCGTATTTTTGGGTGCTCAAACCATACTCACCATTTAATTCGATGAGAGCAAAAGAGCTCTGGCTGTACAGAAAAATGGAAAAGAGACTTAAAAAGAGAATGCTTCTTTTCATAATTGACCTCACCATTAGTTTACAACTTGTGGAATAGGCCCATAAAAAAAGGGAGGTATTTGCCTCCCTTCTGGTTAATCCGTTAGTAATTTTAGACACTTAGAGAGTATTTTAAAGCCTTGGAGCATCCTTTGGCATTCGCCTACCCCAAACTTTCTTCAGCTCACCTTGGCACGAAAAAGCAGTGGCAGACGTCACTTCGACCTCTACCCAGTGCCACTTAAGGTCTTGCTCTAATGATTCAGGTTTAAAGTGAACAATTCTCATGCAGTTGGTTCTGCCCTTCCACTTTTTCTCGCCACCCATGAAACCATGACCATCAACAAGTACCGTAAAACGCTTTCCAATGGTTCCTAATCTTAGTTTTTCCTGAATTTTTGTTTGAAAAGCTTGGATCTCCCTTAGTCTCTCCCCACGAATATCATCAGTAAGAACATCTTCCATGCGAGATGCTCTCGTTTTTGCCCTCATTGAATAAGAGTAAGAATAAATGAAGTCATATTGAGCAAGCTCGAGAAGTTTAAGCGTTGCTTGATGCTCTTCTTCTGTTTCGTTTACGAAGCCAGCGATAATATCTGTGCTTAGTACAATCTCAGGATTGGCTTTTCTTAATTTTTCAAGAAGCCCAAGGTAATGCTCTACTGTGTACTCTCGAAGCATTCGCTGTAAACATGTATCAGAGCCAGACTGCACAGGTAAATGAAGATGACGAGACAGCTTCTTAGCTGAACCATGAACCTCAATAAGCTCATCAGAAACATCATAGGGGTGACTTGTTGTATAGCGAATCAGCTCAAGGCCTTCAATTTTATCAAGCTCAGTGATAAGGCCTGCAAGGGATTCCCCATTTTCTTTGCCGTATGAATTCACATTTTGACCCAGAAGAGTCACTTCCTGAATACCTTGATACTCAACAAGCTTTCTCACATCATCGACCACTTCGGCGAGACGGCGAGACTTCTCTTTGCCTCGAGTAAAGGGGACGATGCAATAAGAGCAACACTTATTACAACCCTTAATAATATTCACAAATGCTTGGGGACTACCGTGAGTAACTTTCGTTTCAATTGAAAAGTTCTGTGATCGATCCCAGGTATTAATCGCAAATGGATCCTCCCCTGCATAAGTTCGGTAGACAAGATCATTAATAGTATCAATCACATCGGTTCCGAATGAGAAGTCGAGATGCTTATACTTTTTAATAAGATCTTTTCCTTCTGTCTGAGCAACACAACCACCCACCCCAATTTTCACATCTGGATTCTTCTTTTTCAGATGCTTCGTGTCTCCAAGTTTTGAGTAAAACTTTTGATTGGCAAGATCGCGAATGGCACAGGTATTAAAAAGTACCAAATCAGCTTCATCTTGGGTTTCAGTTTGAGAGAAGTTTAAACTCTCGAGATGAGCCAAAACGCGCTCAGTGTCATGATAATTCATTTGGCACCCAAAAGTTTTCATCCAAACTTTTCGCGGAGGAAAGGACATATTTCCGACAACTGCCGTCTGTTTTCCAGTATTCGGGTCTTTAACCCACTCTTCTTTTGGCAGCGCGCCGTCGCGTGTACCAAGACCACTTGAGGTCGTCATAAAGCATCTCCATTAAAAAGGTTTACAACGATGAAATATTCGAAGTTTAGTGCGGGGCAATTTAACAAGATGGACCATTATTGGCAACTTTCTCACAGGCCATCTAGCGCTTTCAAAATTTTCACTCGGGGGTAAGCCAGGGGATTTCGATAAAAGCTAGCGGTCTAAAAGCCCATAAACTCGTAAAAATCAAAAGGCTCGGGTTTGTAAGTGCCTAAAAAGACAAAAAAAAAGCTCCCTATTAGGGAGCCCTTTTTATAATCTCACTATAAGTGTGACTATTTTTTCTTTTTAGCTACTTTTTTCTTAGTAGCTTTTTTCTTTGCTACTTTTTTCTTAGTGGCTTTTTTCTTTGCTACTTTTTTCTTAGCAACTTTCTTCTTAGTTGCTTTCTTTTTAGTAGCTTTCTTCTTAGTAGCTTTCTTCTTAGCTACCTTCTTCTTCGCTGCTTTTTTCTTAGTTGCTTTTTTCTTAGCGACTTTTTTCTTTGCAGCTTTCTTTTTTGTAGCTTTTTTAGCTACTTTTTTCTTTGCTACTTTTTTCTTAGTAGCCTTCTTCGTTGCTTTCTTTGCTACTTTCTTTTTAGTAGCTTTTTTCTTAACAGCCATTTGACGTCCTCCTGGTTGTAAAACCTTTTTTAAAGAATAAACACAATTTTGTTTTAACGCAAACAAAAATCTGAGGTTACCCCACTATTAGGTGTTTTCTCTTTTTCGCCATAAAGGAAACTTTTCTTTAATTTAAATTAAAGGTTTTTCTAAAACATCCGTGACAAAAGCAATGAAACATCGATGGCCATTAGCTTTTCTCATTTTTTTTATTCTTATTTTTTTTTACTTTAATGGGTCGTTTTCTATAAATGTAGGCTCATTTTGGGTAAAATTATTTAAAAAAAAAGGTGCATTTTTTTCTCTTTTGGAGCAAAAAAATTCACTAATTTGGCTTCTTTTATTGGCGTTTATGACCCTTTTCCATAAAAAAAGCCTCCACTAGGGAGGCTTTTTCACTAAAACTTCATGAGATTTTCTCTTCTTTTTAGGCTGGTTGTAGCTCTTTTTCGTTTTGAAATTCAAAGCCAATCTGCTTTTTACCATCCTTTTCTTCGATGATAACTTTCACTTTTCCACCCTTTTCAAGTAGCCCAAAAAGGATCTCTTGAGAAAGTGGTCGCTTAATCTCGTTATCTACCATTCTAGAAATCGGTCTTGCCCCCATTTTAGGGTCATAACCCGTCTCCGCTATCCACTCTTTCGCCTCTTCTGAGACCTCTAGGTTAACATTCTTAGAAGCTAGTTTAGTCTCAAGCTCAGTAATGAACTTCTCCACGATTCTTACGATGAAGTCATTTCCAAGTTTATTAAAGTGAACAATACCATCGAGTCTATTCCTGAACTCAGGGGTAAAGAAGTTTTTAATCGACTGATCCCTCTTATGTGTGGCCTCTTTTGCCATTCCACCGGACAGACCAATACTGCCACTTTCCATCTCTTTAGCACCAGCATTTGTCGTCATAATGATAACAACATTACTGAAGTCAGTAGTTCTGCCCTGAGCATCCGTTAAAGCCCCATGATCCATAACTTGAAGTAGGATATTAAAAATATCTGGGTGAGCTTTCTCAATTTCATCTAATAAGAGTATGCAATGAGGGTTCTTCTTAATGGCATCAGTAAGAAGTCCACCCTGATCGTAACCGACGTAACCAGGAGGCGCTCCAATAAGCTTACTTACTGAGTGCTTTTCCATGTACTCAGACATATCAAAGCGCTGGAGATGACTTTCAAGGTTGAAAGCAAGTTGGCGAGCAAGTTCTGTCTTCCCAACACCCGTGGGCCCAGCAAAGAGGAAACTTGCCATTGGCTTATTTTCACTACCTAGCCCACTTCGAGAAAGTAAAATGGCATCACTAACCTTTTTAACAGCTTCATCTTGACCATAAATTGTCATAAGGAGATTATTTCTTAGATCTCGTAGCTTATCTTTCTCATTACCAACAACAGAGATATTGGGAATCTTTGCGAGCTTTGCCACAATATTCTCGACATCTTTTTTTGTTATTTTGGCTCTTTTTGTGGCCAAGAGCTGAGTGTAAGCTCCGGCTTCATCAATGACATCAATTGCCTTATCAGGATTCTTACGATCGGTAATATACCTATTTGAGAGGTCCACAGCCGCCTTTAAAACAGCGTTACTATATTTAACACCGTGATGATCCTCAAACTTAGGTCTAAGGCCTTGAAGAATCTTAAATGTATCTTCTAGCGAAGGCTCTTCGACATCAATTTTTTGAAAACGACGACTAAAAGCAGAGTCTTTCTCAATAAACTTTCGATACTCTTCATATGTTGTCGAACCCAGGACTCTAATTTTTCCTGATGTCAGCGATGGCTTTAGTAAGTTCGAAGCATCCATACTGCCACCAGCGGTTGCCCCGGCTCCCATAACAGTATGAATTTCATCAATGAAGAGGATAGGCTGCTTTCCGACTTCACCTAGGTCTGTGAGATCTTTCACTACACCTTTAAGCCTCTGCTCAAAATCTCCTCGGAACTTTGCACCAGCCAAGAGCGAGGCCATATCGAGTGCATAAACAGTAGTGTCTGCGAGGACTTCAGGAACTTCATCCCTATCTATAAAATAGGCCAGTCCTTCAGCAATGGCCGTCTTACCTACGCCAGCCTCCCCAACAAGAAGAGGGTTATTTTTGCGTCGACGGCAAAGAATCTGAATAATTCTTCTTACTTCATCTTCTCTGCCAATAACGGGGTCAATTTTTTGTTTTGCCGCAAGCTCATTGAGGTTGTCTGCATATTCCTCAAGAAATTTAAACTTCTTTGCTTTTCCCTTTCCCGTATCAAAGGTTTCAGCGCCAACGTGCTCTTCATCAGAACTTTCAGGACCACCTGATTCAAGTAAGCCTTCACTGACACTCGTCTCTGGTTGATCAATACCGTGAGAAATATATTTAACCACATCAAATCGCTCTATCCCCCTCTTTTGAAGCGTATAGAGAGCATAGGATTCTTTTTCCTGAAACATGGCCACAAGTAAGTTAATTCCTCTTATGTGCCTCTTACCAGAAGATTGAACGTGGATAGCAGCTCGCTGGATAACCCTTTGCAGAGAGAGACTAATTTCCGGTTGATAAACAATCCCTGAATCTTTTGCGAGCCTTCTTAGCTCCTCATCGACGAATTGTTTTTTACTTAATTCTTCGACCTCAATTTCAGATAAAATACTGAAGTTTTCTTTTTGGGAAAGAAACTCTTCAAGGTCTCCACGTATATCACTAGCTTTAGCTTCGCAGGAACGAATGACTTCGAGAACCTGCTCGTCTTCAAGCATAGCTAAAAGCATAGCTTCAAGAGTGAGATACTCATGTTTTAACTCATTCGCTTTGCGAATGGCCGTGTTAATGATGACTTCAAGTTTTTTTGACATCATAATTCTTACCTCTTTTTTAATGTTATTCGGGCTCGTAGCTGCACATTAGGGGATGGCCATTTTCTTTTGCTTCCTGACCGACCTTAGCAACTTTACTCTCAGCCACCTCGTAGGTGTATATGCCACAAACCCCTACTCCATCGTTATGTACTCTAAGCATTATGCCTTGGGCTTCTGCCATCGTTTTACCAAAATGCTTTTGCAGAACATAAACAACAAATTCCATGGTTGTGTAATCATCGTTATGAAGAAGAACTTTGTAGAGACGTGGCTTTTGCACTTTTTTCTTAACAATAGTGGCAACACCACTACCTTCTTCCTCGTCACCTTCCTCATTACCAAAGATGGGAGTCAATATTTCATCGTCAAGGTGTAAGCTTTTCTTCTTTCTCATAACTTTCTTTAGCGTCTAACTTCAATAAATTCTCTAGTATTAACTGGTCCTTAAGAAGAAATGCCCTAAATAAAGGCTTCCTCTTAATTTATTTTACCAATAAATAGACTTCTAAGATAGGGTGTATAAGGTCTTGTACATGAGACAACGTTGCGAAATTCTTTAGTTTTCTCTAACATGATGGGTAAAGAACTCCTCAACTAAAGAGTGAGTCTAACAATAGGTTATTACGATGGGTCTTTTTTCAAACTTTCTTGCAAACCTCTCAGGTGATGAGTCCACACAATTTACAAGTCGCTTACACCAAAAAATAGCAGAGCTGCTCCCTGAAAAGAATGAGGAAGATCTTATAAAAACAGCATGCCTATCAGGCTTAATGGCAAGAATTGCTTATAATGACATGGAAATTCATGAGGGAGAGATGGAGCTGATTACTCAATCCCTAGAAAAGTGGATGAGCCTAAATCCAGAAGAATCAAAGGCCACGGCAAAACTTTGTGTGGAAGAAATAAAAGAACTTGCTGGAATAGAAAATCACCTTTACTGCTTACCATTGCGTGAAAGTCTAACCCTAAAGGCGCGCTATAAGATTATAGAATGCCTCTTTGCTATCGCTGCCAGTGACGGCTCAGTCTCCAATCAAGAAGCTGAAGAAATTAGAAATATAAATCAAGGTCTTTTACTAGAGCATCAACATTTTATTTCTGCAAAATCAACAGTGCTTGAACACCTGGCATCTTTAAAGTCTTAGAAGACTTGCCCTGCTTTAAAGGCACACTCTTTCGGCCATCCCACTAAAGTACCCATCTGGCACATGGCCTCGAGGATTGAGGTTACACATGATATTTCTCCCTTCAGGATCAAGTGAGTAATAAACGACCTCTTCTGAATTCTTATCATAGAACTCATGGTAACAATCCTTCAGACCGAGAATATGTCCTAATTCATGAGCAAAGGTAATATGAAGAACATTATATCCGATCAGCTTGGAGAGGTAGATGGTTCTTGGCTCTGATGCTTTAACCACAGATAAACTCGAATCATTCCATTTGATTTTTAAAAGATTACTGCCTTCCTTTTCAAAGGTTAAATTGATTCTGACTTTTGAACTGGACCACTTTTCATTAACAAAATCACGAAGTGGTACAAAAGAGCCACCGAGTTTATTTTTTAAAGTTTGATCATAGGCCACTGGAATATTGATTACCGTAACATTACCAGAAGTCGTACATTTCCACTTCTCCATAGGACTAGCTTCGAAGAACTTTGCCAGTCTATTTTCCATGCGACTTTTATAGTGCTCCACAAACTGAGAAAGGTGACCTTTACGCTGTGAAATTTTATACTCCATCAAACAAGTCACTTCTCTGGAGCTCTCCCGACAAAGGTCCATAACTTTGGTCTTAATAGGTTCATCAGGGTTACTCAGTGCTTTCTCATATTCAAAGAGGCTACGAACATCATCCTTTGCCCGCTTAGCAAGTTCTTCAAGTGAGCACTGAAGAGAACTCCACCGTAAGGACTGTTGACGGAGTAGCCATAGTTTTTGATGAAGTTCATTTACCCTTTTAATATTATCCTTTATTGATTCGACCTTTGCCCTTTCCTCTGCACTAAAAATCTGATCAGAATCAATACTTAGAAGATCAGTATTTTCTTTTCCAACGAGTAGCTCCCACTCACTTGAAATCTCCTGCAACTCTATTCTTAAGATATCATCACTTACTGTCAGAGGATTAGTCGGACTAGAGTTGATTGTATTTCCAGAGGAAGAATGAAAAGGTGAAATGATAAAGGGAAAGAATTTTTGATTATAGACCGTTGTAAATTGATTCGCTCTTTTAATAAAGGAAAAAACTTCTTCAGAGCTCTTAGTGGAAATCATGGCAGCGCCATCCTCACAGGCTTTATAGTTTTCGCTAAAAACCTCAGGAGCCTCTGTGGCCCTTTGCAGAGGGTTCACTCTCTCAACCCGAAGCCCACAAGAGACCATAGAGATTGCCAATAAAAAGTAGAAAATATTTGCCAACGGTTTCACCTGTTTAAAGTTTAGACAGTCCTGATTCTTGAAACATCAAGAGAGGCCTTAAGTCTTAGCTAATTGCTTTTCACGGATTATATATGCAGAAGTTGTGCCAATATCTTAAGGATTCTCGAGCTTTACAACGCCTATGGGTAGACTCTCGCCTAAATCATTATTTAAAAAAATCAGAGAATTACTCAGAGAAAATAAAAGGTCACGAGGCTTATTCTCTAAATAACTTGGTCCTTTAAAGACAAAGGTCTCATCAATAGGAAAATCATTTATTGAGACTTCTAAACACTCCCCTCTCTTTATCTTTGCCTTAAAAAGAGCCCCACCAAGATTCAAAGCAATCTCTGTCTTCTTACTCAGAAACTTAAATTCACTAGGATATAAGCAAATACCCTTTAGGCTCGATTGAACAAAGTCTATTTCACTCATCTCCAATTCAGCCAAAAAGATATTGCTGGTAAGCTTTATCAAGCTGCCAATTCTATAGTTTTTATGATCAATCTCAAGAGAGAGATTATTGGATTGAATCAAATCAACAGAAAATGGATAAAGAACTCCATCGCCCCAAAACTCTCCTTTTCGAAAGAAGAAAACCCCCTCTTCAGGCCACTTTTTCACTGCATCTCGATATCCGTTTCGTCTAAGTACCCCAAGTGGGTTCCCAGCACTGACAAAGGAAGCCGCTTTTAAAGAGAAGGCTTCATTACTTGTATATCGCTGAGAATTTAGCGTAATCACTGGTCTTTTTATTAAGGTCTTCTCTAAGATAAGGGAAGCAAAGGCATCACTCATAATTTCTAATTCATAAGGGCTAGCATGGTCTGTTCTTTGATAGGGTAACCTCTTCTTTCTTGGAGAAAAAAAGTAAACATCATTAGCGAGTGGTCCATCTTCAAGTCTCTTTTTATATTTTTTAAAACGCCTCTTTTTATTAAAGGTTGCAAAAAACTTCTTTTGAGGATTCCTCTCCTTAATTTTTTCCAGCAAGCGCGAGTTAATTTCTACGGACTCTTCATCAGCAGAGTTACCTGAGTAATAGAATGGATTTTCCTCTAAAGAAGGAAAAGCTACTTTGTATAGAAGCGGGAGCCCTCTTTCATACTTCCAATAATCGGCAGAAGGAAAGAAACTCAAGAGCTCTTGATGACGATTCTGATAATTTCTCATAGCTGGATGATTCACTTCTCTGACATCATTTCCACTCAAAATAAAACGATTTTTAGGAACAAAAGGATTTAAGAAGGGATGAAAAGAGAGCTCTCTTTCGGGCTGATAACCTCTTGGACCAAAAATGATAATATCAAGTTCAAGGTCTTGATGATATTTCTCAAAAAGAAAGAGGCTTTGATGAAAAGATCCTCCTCCCAATCCAAAATTTAAAACTTCATAGGGCACCTTCCCACTCTGATTAAGCTTTTCACTTAAAAAAACAGCAAGGCTATTTCTCATATCAACTTCTGATGAGTAAGTATGTGAATCACCAAAAAGCCCTACCCTCATAACACCATCTTTCTTAGGCTTTTGAGAATAATTCAAAAAGTGATGAATTCGTTTATCGGGAAATGACACTGAGCCCATTCTCTTTAAAAAAGGCATTGAATAGATACTTTTGGCTTTCTCAAGCTCTACTTCATTTGAATAGGTTGTCTTGAGATAGGACGCTCTTTTAGCACCCAGAAAGAACGAAATCGCCAATAAACTTCCAATGAAGAGAAGAAGGAGAAATAAAATGGTATTTTTAAAGACAAACCTCACCCCATCATTATTAACTCCAATGGTTAAAAGTCCAATTTTTATGGACTTAGCTCGTCATCATTAATGAGCACCGAGTCAAAGCACGCTTTCGGTTAAAAAATACCTTATCCATAGACACATGGTGACTCAATTTTTATAAACCTAGGGCACAACTCAATAAAAATTCCGTGAGGAGGGATAATGAAGTCTTTATTAATGACCCTAGCAATGCTTTCAACTCTAAGTTTAAGCGCTGCAACTATTCAAGATGCTAATGATCTCTACGCCAAAAGAGGTGAAGATTTTGAAAATGCAGTAAAAGCTGCTGATATGTACGCTGAGCTCGCAACAACTTCAGCG
>Ga0306910_1000995_pt1 | contig 10583 bp, 10 predicted proteins | sample AntRauMFilla2698_FD_190438 | JGI IMG/M metagenome (GOLD analysis project Ga0306910, IMG submission 190438) | Saline lake microbial communities from Rauer Islands, Antarctica - Metagenome Filla 2 #698 (v2) (version 2) | ecosystem: Environmental > Aquatic > Non-marine Saline and Alkaline > Saline ... | reverse complement strand
TGAGTTTCTCGCTCCGCCACCACTTACATACATCTTTCCGCGGTTATCACCTGTAGACATCTTCAAAACAGCGTCACGAATGCTCAGAACAGTAAGCATCGCCAACGTGTGAATAATATCACGTGGTTGCAGCGCGCGTTCATTCATTTTCCCAACCACCCATTTCCAGTTGAAATACTCGGGGCCGGTGGATTTTGGAAAATCAGCCGCGAAAAACGGATCGCTTTTCATCTCAACCAGAAACTCGGCGTCCAATGTCCCGTTTCGGGCAACTTCTCCATCTTCGTCGAACGGCTGACCGAAATGTTTTTCCATTCCCAGGTCAATCAATTTGTTGGCCGGACCACAATCGGTTGCTTTCTGAGTCATTTTTCCATCGTTATTCTCAACAATAGTAAAATTGGAAATTCCTCCTAAATTGAGATAAATGACGGGGTGATCTATTGCGGGATTTGTCAAAAGCAGATCGAGATAAGGTGCTATCGGTGCTCCTTCCCTGCCGCCGGCTATTTCATCCTGACGAAGATCATAAATCACCGGACAGTTCAGTTTTTTTGCTATAAAAGCTCCGGTTCCAAGCTGAAATGTCGCTGCCAGGTTATCATCACAGGCTAAAGACGGGAGATGAAAAAAAGTATGTCCATGAGAAGCCACAAAATCAGGCTTTTGCTCTGTATGTTCTTGTCTTTTTAAAAAACGCTCTACTTCTTCAGCCGCAAACTGACTCCATCGACGATTCATCAGTGTAAATGTGGCTGAATCAACCTGAGATTTTGATGTAACGGCTTTTAGTGATCGGTGCAGAATAGCAGGATAATCTACCGTAACAGCATCAATTTGGCGAAACTGAAATCTTCCATCTTCATCCCACCACAGTTCGTAATAGCCGATATCGAGACCGTCGAGTGATGTACCCGACATCAAACCAATTCCTTTTAATCTGCTTTTTTTTTGTAAGAGGGCAATTTCTGAAAGCGTCATTCTTGAAACAAGTTTAGGAGACAAGCTGCATCAACACAGCGCAAATATAGGCGGCGTAGGTTCCCAAAGCGTAACCAACCACGGCCAAAAGTACGCCAACGGGCGCAAGAGAGGGACTAAAGGCAGAAGCCACGATGGGAGCAGATGCCGCCCCTCCAACATTGGCCTGACTTCCCACTGCCACAAAGAAAAACGGGGATTTGGAAAGAAAAGCTACCAAAATCAATAATCCGGCGTGAATTGACATCCAGATCAATCCCACCACAAATAAACCCGGCTGGTCTAAAATGGCCAGCACATTCATCTTCATTCCAATGGAAGCCACTAAAATATAGAGTAACAAACTACCGATACGAGAAGCACCAACGCCCTCCAGATTTCTGACTTTCGTGAATGAGAGAATAAGTCCCAGCGTGGTGGCTGCAATAATCAGCCAGAAAAATTTACTTGTAAGGCTAAAACGCTCAAGCGGAAGATTATAAACCGCCGAAAGATGTTCTACCAAGGGGGCCATGCCGTCGGCAACCAAATGAGCAATAGCTGTTCCTCCAAACCCAACAGCCACAACGGTGGTGACGTCGGCAAGACTGGGCACTTTAGTCACTTTATCGCGAAATTCCTGTATGGTTCGCTTCACATCTTCGATAGCGGAAGAATCGGCTTTCAGCATTTTATCAATCTTTTTATTTCTTCCGGCTCCATAGAGCAACACGCCCATCCAGATGTTAGCTACAATCACATCCACGGTAATCATGGCTGAGAACAGATCATCGCTTGCGCCAAACACTTCTTTCATAGCGGTTTGGTTCGCTCCGCCGCCAATCCAGCTTCCGGCTACTGTGGCCAATCCACGCCAAACGGCATCGGGACCTGCTCCGCCAACCACATCAGGGGCAAACGCTGAAACAATGAGAATTGCCAAGGGTCCGCCAATTAAAATGCCGAACGTTCCGGTCAGAAACATCAGAATAGCTTTGGGTCCAAGGTCTATAATGCGCTTCAAATCTATACTTAATGTCAGCAAAATAAGCGACGCGGGAAGTAAATATCGAGATGAGACGTAATAGAGCTGGGAAACATCACCGGAAATAATCCCCAGTGAATTAAAAACAGAGGGAATGAAGTAGCAGAGCAGAAGTGCGGGCACAAACGTGTAAAACTTCTGAAATGCGGGGCGTTTACTATTTGAAGTCTTGAAAATGACGGCCAGAATAACGAGGAGTAGTCCAAGCACCACGGCATCATTTGTAATCAACGGTTGATCCATACAACATTCATTTAAGTGAGCAAAAGTTCAGCGCCTCAAATATGCAAAATATGTCTGTTTTTACCATGATGGATTTGTGGGGATATAAAGACTCGGACATACCCCAACTTTAATCGTTATCCAATACGTAGGTAACAATCTTTTGAACATCGCAGACCGGGTGATGTAGTTGTCCGGCTGTTTCAGATAATGAATTTACACGCCTGGCATGCTTAATAGCCTGAAGCTGATTCGGCTTAAGTTTTTCATAAATAATATTCGATTCCAACCACTCTTTTGTTTTAACATAACCATCTAAATGGTCATTTAAATCGGTTACACATTCATCGCAATTTCTAAAAAGCTTTGTTGTGTTGATGAAATGAAGCAGAAACCAGATCTCAAAGCAAGGATTACAACGAATAAGTTTAATCTTTTTCTTGTATTCCTTTTTAAGCTTTTTCCATCGTGATTTAAATGCTTCAATTCTGTTTTTTTGATAGATCACATCCAAATCTACAATAGCATAAACACGATCATAACCTCCATCAGCGAGCTGAGCGGCTCTCTCAATAGCTTTCGACCATTCTTTATTATCAGGTAGCTCCGGTTTAATATCAATTCCATGAATTCGTAAATTTTCAAACTTACTCATCTGATGAAAATAGATACGCTCGGTATGTCCATCTCCCACAATAGCAATACGCTTACGTAAAACCCTCCTTAGTTTTCCTCTTGCCATAGTAAATAATATTAGTAATTCAAGATTGTTACTATTCACCCACAAAATCGGGACTTGGCCGAGCGCCCAGTGAACCGGACATGTATTTATTAAATAACATAGCGTCATTTCTGACCTGCTCGGTCCCAAAATCTGCCACCGAATACAATTCAGTTGCCCCCTGATCATTTTTCTCTGTAAACCAAACAGCATCATTTCGGAGTAAATCCCGCTCTCTGAGTAATGCGATATTGTGCGTGGTAAACAATAATTGAGCTCGCTTTGCTTCCTTCAAAAAACTTGTTATCAGATGTTTTTGTAACTCGTGATGTAATGAACTTTCCAATTCATCGATGTATAGAAAACCTTTTCGATTTAAACATTGGTAAATTGGTCCCGCTAATCCTAAGTATCGTCTCGTACCATCAGACTCAGACTCTAACGAAAAATAAGTTGGTTCACTCAAATTACCATAGGAATGCTTCAAATGTGCCACAAAAGCATCAAAACCGCCATCTTCTTTTATTTTCCTTATAAACGCTTCTGACAAACCCTGGCTTTTAAGTGCTTTTTCAAGTTCTTCTGAATACTCAAGTTTTTGATCCTCAATTTCAATATCTGTTATATTCAGATCTGCTTTTTTTAAAAAATTAAGAATCTCAACCTTGTCTAATTTCTTGTCACGTATCTCACTTATCGTAAATTTGTAAAGCTCCGTTTTTGGACGGATCACTGGCATCAATTGCATATCAAACCATGTGTAGACAGCGTCAAGTTCAGATATTTTGATATTTAGCTGCGTATATGCTGACAAAACCGTGTTGTTCAGAAGCGTTTTAATACGCAATTGCTCTTTCTCAGAGGTTTTTAATGGAATTGTGGAGCCATAGGAAATCTTTAAAATAGTACATAAATTGCTTAAATTTGGTATAAGAATAATACAATAACAACCATTAAATAAAATAAAGGTACGTTATGAAAAAGTTTATTGAATGTTTAAAAGATCTCTTCAAACGAGAAGAGATTGATACAACCCCAGTCAGTGAATGGGAGGACTATGCAGGAAAGGAAACTGACGAAAATAAGGACAAAATTAGTAGGCTCATCTATGTAATCTCCAATCAGATGCTTTTCAAATTCCCATTTTTCATCCTTTTGAGATTTAGGTTCTGTTACCAATTCTCGCAGGAATTCAAGCGCTTTCAGTATTGTGGATTTACCCGATGCGTTTGGTCCGTAGATCATGCCAAGTTTTAAAATGCGCACTCCGTCGGGCATTCTTTCAACATAATACTCTTCCAGCGTGTCATCACTTGTAGCCTCAAACGAAAGCGTTTGTTCTTCACTGATGGGACCAAAATTAGATATCGAGAATTCTAAAACCATACTATTTCCTCATTCAAATTAATCATCTCTAAAGTATAGTCACGCCGACAACAAAATCATAATATCTATTATTTAAATAGACTTTTTGCAACTATGAGACATACAGTAGCTCAAAAATGGGCTAAATATATTTTTAAATACTAACAGAAGAATCCCAAAACTATCGTTCGACACCGAATTCAAGCTTGGTTGTCAGATCAGGTTCCGCAATTGGATGCGGAATGACGGTGGTATCAGATGTATCACTTTTAAAAATCACTCCTGTTTAAATAAGTTTCTTTCACAGTAAGTGTCTTTTATTTAATGAATCATATATTTACCCAATACCTATCAAAACCTAATTATTAATTCTGTATTGATATTTTTCTACAATTAATTAACAAAAAAAACACTAAGCCTAAATACCGAACAACCCTCTTGCCGTCGCAGTAGTAATCCGGTCAATTTCCTCAACCGAAGTTTCAAATAAATCTGCTAATTTTTCGGCAACGAATTTTGTGTAGGCAGGCTCGTTGCGTTTTCCCCTGTTGGGTTCTGGTGCTAAAAAGGGAGCGTCTGTTTCAAGCATCATTTTGTCCAATGGTAATTCTTTAACGGCTTTATCCACGCCGGCGTTTTTAAATGTGGTGATGCCGCCTATTCCGAGATGTAATCCTAAATCGAGAGCTCGTTTTCCCTCTTCCACTGTTCCGGTGAAGCAGTGCCATACTCCCCGCAGCGCCCCATTCTGCTCCTCTTCAATAATATCGAGCAGGTCATCGGTGCTGTCTCTGTTGTGTAGCACAATCGGCTTTTGAAGTGTTTTAGCAACTTTGCAGTGTAGTCTCAAACTCTGTTTTTGCGGAGCGATATAATCAGTTGTCCAGTAATAATCCAGTCCCGTTTCGCCCACAGCTACCACATCTTTGCGAGAGCAACCGGCCAGCAGCGTAGCTTCCAGATTACATCTCCCGCCTTTCATCTCTGAGGGGTGGACTCCAAACATGGGATGCAGCGATAATCCTTCAGGGGGATTCAATTTGTCCATTTGGTCGATGGAATACACATCAATAGCGGGCATACATATATCTGTGATACCGGCTTCCAGCGCATTTTTAAAAATCTGGTCGATATCTTCTTTAAAATCTTTCAGATAGATGTGCGCGTGAGTGTCAATCATGTAGATCCGTTTAATTTTTTATTATTACTCATTAAGATGGCGATGAATTTCAGCTCGGGAATATTTTCCAGAATAATTTTTATGATTACCATAAGTGGAACAGCCAAAAACATCCCTACCACGCCCCACAGCCATCCCCACATTAACAGAGAGAAAAGAACAACAACAGGACTAAGGTTTATTCTGTGACCCACAAAACGCGGATCAAGCACATTTCCAATGGTAACCTGAATGACTCCCAGGCAGATTAACAACCAAACCACATTAATCATATTCTCAAATTGGATAAGCCCGAGCCCGAGCGGCAATACCACCGCGATAATGGAACCGATACTTGGAATAAAGTTCAGAAGGAACGTCAATAATCCCCATACAAAAACAAACTCAATCCCGAACAGGGCAAGGACAATCATCGTCAAGCCGGCTGTCATGGTGCTGATAAGCGTTTTAACCACCACATATTTCTGAATCTGTTCGTTGATATTTGTGATTATCATGCTGATGCGCTCAGATGTTTTTCCATCAAACGCTCTTTGAATTTTATCCACCAATTGATTTCGGCCGGAAAGGAGAAAGATTAAAAACAGGAGCACTAAAAAAGTATCTGAAAGAATCCCCTGAATGGAACCGAGTATAGTGGAGATAAACGTTGTTAACGAGAAGCCCTCGAGGTATGACATCAAATCCGGATTTTGATACCATACAATCCCATTCTCACTATTGTCAAAAATCTCAACCGGGAACTCTATTAATTGAAGCGTATTTTCAATCAGCGCAAAAATGCGGGCCTCATATTTGGGAAATTCTGCGATAAAACTGGTCACGTTTGTTTTTATAAGCGTACCAATCCCGATAAAAATAACAGTTGTGATGAGAAGCGTAAGAATAACGGATGCCCACTCTGGTAAACCCCGTTTTTCAAATTGATTAATAACGGGATTAAGGATATAAACAATGATGACGGCAAGTGCCAGAGGGAGTATGAGTGAACGACCGGCATACAAAATCTCCCCAACAACGTTAAGCGCGATGATGGCCAACAGGCCGATTAAAATGCGTGAATATCGTAAAATTTGCTGCTTTAGGCTGTCTGTCATTAATTAGTGCATCACATAGTTTTGGAAGAAATACATCGCGAGAAAAGAAACACAAATGAGCAGTGCAGCTAACGAGGGAGAAATGTGTTCTATTGCATCGGGCAGGAGCTCTGCGAATACCATCCATATCATTGCGCCGGCGGCGAGGGCTAACCCAAACGGCAACCAAGGCTGAAATGCAAGAACAAATAAAAAGGCTGGAACAGCCATAATTGGCTGAGGTAAAGAACTGAATACCGACCAGGCACCGGCTTTAAAAACACTGACACCACGCGGTATGAGAATTAAGGAAATAGCCAGTCCCTCAGGAATATTATGAATGGCAATAGCAGTAGTGATAGATACACCCAGGGTTACATCTTCGCCGCCAAAGGAAACGCCAACTCCAACACCTTCAGCAAATGAGTGCAGCGTCATTACACCCATAATCAACAAGCTCTTCTTGGCATCAGCGTTTGACATATCAGCAACTTCGGGATGATCCCATTTATCAAGAGCTAAATTAGCTAAGTAGATGAACACCAATCCTGCTGAAAAACCACCCATTGAACGTAAGGGACTGATCGAATTAGCTTCAAATAACAACCCAAAACTGGCCGACAGCATGAGTCCGGCAGCGAGTGCGTTGGAAATACTGAGCCATTTATTACTGATTTTGGGAACAAACAGAAAAGGTAGCGCCCCAATACCCGTTGTAATGGCGGTAATGGAAGCCGCGATAAAAACTATGAAAGTGTCGTTTGTTAGAAAATTTTCCATGGCGCGAAGATAAGGAATAATCATCCAAATAAAGGTTTTCCAACCTAATTTTAATATGATCCGAATAGACAGAGTACTATCGCACCTCACCGGCAAATCAATCTCGTAAATAGAATTTCAATCTGTTTTCATGAATGAAAGAAATAAGGAATGAATCTATCCCCCACTCATTTGAAGGGCTGGGTTGAGACTTAACATTTTAAACATTCTTCAAAATATTAATAGAATCAAAAACTTAACAGAGATAGTACATTTAAAGACTTGGTCATAAAAAAAGAGGCTGTAAATGTCATTTACAGCCTCTTGGGAGTGTTTCTTGTGTTATCGGGTTTTTCTAAAAAGAAAGCTTAATTTAATGTTTAAAAGTTCAACATCAAATTATCTATTCCATAAAATTTTGTGGTCAATCGTTCATTATGCAATTCTTTGCAATGCCTATGTACCAGTAAGCATTTGTAGTATAGGAAATCATAATTGTAATAATCTGCCCAATAGGTGTGGTTTTATGACAGAGCAGCATAAGAAGCAGGGCATAAAAAAAACAGCCACCGATCAAAGTGGCTGTTGAATTAGTTTGGCTTAAAGACCAAATCCTGCAATTACTCACGTAATAACTACAAGATATTAGCGGTCACGGCTCCCATCAACAGACAAGTTGCAGATGGAAATTCTTTTAAAATGTTTATAATCGATGAAACCCCACCTACCCGCTATTCAGATTAAACTGCAACGGAATAGATGGAATTGTCATCGTCACCACCAAATGATATTGGTGTCAGATAGATGATCTTTAGAAACTGAATCCGGCTACGATGTAGAATACTTCAGCATCGGGGTTCAGAGTAACAGAACCAAATACCGGCAGGCTGAATTTTTCAGTTACTTCAATCTCCTTAGAAGTTGAAAGTGTAATATTCACCAAAGCGAATTCTGTATCGGTTGAGTGCCATCCGTCTCCGGCTCCAACAGCCAATGCGGCATTTTCGAATGAGTAAGCGGCTTCAAAATAGAGATCTGTTCCTGAAGCACCCGCTCCCGCTTGTGGAATAATATTACCCGACAGAGAAAAGCTATCGATCTCATACGCAGCGTTTATTTCCAAAGCGTGACTTTCATCTTCTCCATAATCGAAGAATCCTGACGGTGGATAATAATAGTCAGTTACTCCGATGTAGAATCCGCCAACTGTATAACCGGCGTAGATATCCATCTCCTGAAATCCGTCATATCCCTGCGATCCCCAGGCTCCAATTGCAAACCCGCCTGTTGAATATTCAACGTAAGGCTGAAAAGAAGGGCCGGAATATGCGACACCACGCCATACATAAGTGGTCACGTAATCAGCTCCTAATGAGAGATTGTCGGATTGGGCTTTGGTTTCTGTGGGTGAAAATGAAATGATAAGTACGGCGGACAACAAAAAAAGGAGTCCAAATTGTTTAAATATGTTCTTTTTCATAGTATTGGGTGATTTGGGTGTGAAACTCAAGTTATGTGGCGCCGTGCTTCCTCTCGTCGAAAAGATTGAAGCCGGTGCCTTTTTATTTAATTCTGTTGATGTGAAATATGCATCCGATTCGTTGAATACGGCTCAAATTTGAACCGGACGCAATATTTCAGTTTTCTGCTTTGCTTTCAAAATTCAGGTGACCGAAACTGATTCCAGAACAACTCAACCCCATGTAAGTATGTTATTCCGGCCACCACTCCATTTTGTGATGTGAGGTTTATTCAATTAAGTGGATGTTGAAGTAACGACGGTTCCCTGACCTTTCTCAGAAGACGCAAGTGCTTCATCGTCGCCCTCAGAGCCAAAAAACTCAGGATACGCTGATGTTCCGTGCTCTGATTTATCAAGCCCGATTTTTTCGTCTTTACCGCTTACGCGCAATCCAACTGTTACATCAATCAATTTGAAAACCAGGAAACTGGAAACGAGTACCCAAGCAAGAACTGCTGCAATTCCCAAAGCCTGAATTCCAAGTTGACCAACTCCGCCACCGAAAAACAATCCGGTGAAGTCAGTTGTATAGGGTGCCTGTGCGAATAATCCCACGGCTAACGTTCCCCATGCACCTGCAATTCCATGCACTGGAATGGCACCAACTGGATCATCAATTCCAAACTTTTCGAGCGTAAGTGTACCGTAGTACATTACAAGTCCGCCTATTCCACCAATAATTATGGCACTAAGAGGTGAAACAACAGCACATGGAGCGGTAATGGCTACCAATCCGGCTAATGCTCCGTTAAGAGCGAATCCAATATCTGCTTTTCCACTTTTAAACCATTCGTAAAACATGGTTACAGCGGCTCCGGCTGCGGCAGCGAGATTTGTTGTAACAGCAATACGTGCAAACGAAAGATCAGCACCAAGTGTACTTCCCGGGTTAAAACCGAACCAGCCAAACCACAGTATAAATACACCCAGTGTTCCAAGGGCAACAGAATGACCTTTAATCGGCTTCGCTTTTCCATTTACAAAACGTCCCAAGCGAGGTCCGAGGATCATGGTACCAATTAAACCGGCCCAGGCTCCAACGCTATGAACTACGGTTGATCCCGCAAAATCGTGGAAACCAAGCTGCGATAACCAGCCTCCGCCCCAAACCCAGTGTCCTACTATTGGATAGATTAGTCCGGTAATAAATACGGTATAGACGATGTAACCAAGAAAGTTGGTTCGTTCAGCCATGGCACCGGAAATAATGGTGGCAGCTGTTGCGGCAAATACAGCCTGAAAAAACCAGTCGGCGTACATCCATGAATTCAATTCTCCGGTAGCTGTGATGGCATCCGACAAAAAGAAATTGCTAAAGCCGATAAACGACCCGATGCTATCTCCATACATGAAAGAAAATCCAACGGCCCAGAATACGAGCGATCCAAGACTAAAATCCATGATGTTTTTCATCATGATATTAGCCACGTTTTTAGCGCGTGTAAATCCGGCCTCAACAAGCGCGAATCCGGCCTGCATTAAAAAGACCAGAAAACCGGCTATCATCATCCACAGAAAATCTGCGAATGTTTTTCCAGACACTGCGTCTGTCTGCATCAGGCTTTCCGTAAACTCCGCGCTGTCTGCGGCATGAGTCGAGACGGCAAAAGCCAAGATAAATATTAAAAGTAAAGGTAATCTCCTCATAAGCGACTCCATAATTTAGGTATTTGATGGTTGACGCTTTAAATATTTAACTATAACACCAATATGTCAAATTATTTTTTAGGCAA
>Ga0306910_1000994_pt1 | contig 10586 bp, 14 predicted proteins | sample AntRauMFilla2698_FD_190438 | JGI IMG/M metagenome (GOLD analysis project Ga0306910, IMG submission 190438) | Saline lake microbial communities from Rauer Islands, Antarctica - Metagenome Filla 2 #698 (v2) (version 2) | ecosystem: Environmental > Aquatic > Non-marine Saline and Alkaline > Saline ... | reverse complement strand
CATCAAACTTAAGAACGGTAAAAGCAGTGTCACCATGTGAGGGAGCAAAAATCATACCTTTTTTAATTATGTTTGCACGGGTTGGAGCAGCTAACTGCACAGCTTTTGTTAACACGTTTGCAATGTCACCTGAGCGATGGGGTCCTGACCCTAATTCAGCCATTGCGCGTAGATATATTTTTTCCGATGGTGTTAACCGATCAAAACGTACTCGAAAAAAACCGTCATCCAGTGTTTCAATCGCTTCGCCTGTAGCTGCCTTAACGTCTTGCAGTGTAATGGGAGAATTGTCTGCTATGTTCCAAGAATGCTGTCCCCATTCTTGTAGAAAATACGGATACCCTTCAGTCTGATGCACAATCAAATCTAAAGCGTCTGACTCAATACTGACTCCTTCACGATCCAAAGGTTCTGAAATAGCTTTTTTTGCATCTAATGCCTGTAATTTGTCTATTTTTTGAAAATTGAACAACCTTTCTGCGTATGATTTTGCATTCCCCGTTAAACCCGCAAGCTGCGGCAAACCCGCCCCAAAAGTAACCAAGGGCAAATTTAATTGCCCCACTCTATGAATAGCAGCCAGTAGTGCAGCTAGCTCTTCTTCTTGTACATACTGTAACTCGTCAATAAAAATACCGATCCCAGTGCCTGACTCTTTTGCGGCGTACCCTAAAGATACAAACAAGTCTGTTAGATCTTCTTCCAGGACACCACTATCAGCTGTACCAACTGCACGATCAACTGAGAACGTCATTTCACCAATTTTAATTTTGAAAACTGAAGCAAACGACTGTAATGCTGCTGCAGCCTCATATAATTTTTCTTTTCGCTCCGCTTTCTTATCTAATGAAATAAATAGTTTACGTAACGGTGGTATTAATAATTCAGCCAAAGGCTTGGTTTCAGGTGATTCTATTAAGACAGTCTCATAATCGAAGTCTTCGTCCGCAATACTTTTTATTTTATTAAGTAGCACGGTTTTGCCAACACCCCTCAAACCAACCAGCAGCAAGCTTCGTGTCGGTCGGCTGTTTAATACTCGAGAGAGTGTCACTCTTGCTTCTGCTAGACTGCTATCACGACCTGTGAGTTCTGGTGGTTGTGTACCAGCACCTGGTGCAAATGGGTTCATTGCCTGATCCATAAAAGTTATTTTTGTTATCTTAGTTTATACAAGTTTAACATAGTTTATTCATAAAAGTACACTTGTGCACTGCGCTTAGCAAAGATACTCATGAGCAACGAATGACAATATATGCTGCGTCAATGCTGATGAACGAAGCAGTGATGAAGGAGTTGGAGGGCATGTAATACTCGCGCTTAGCTCAAAGCTTAATCTTTAATTTGGAATTTGCACACTAAATTCTGACAGGACAACGTTATTCTCAATGTAACGGGCAGTATATGTGCCCGGAATGCTATACGCATGGTCTATAACCCCCTTACAATCCGCTTCATAAGTACCGCCATCACCAGTCAAAAGAGTGAAGGGTCCTCGATTTTGCGTATAAGGGTCACAGTATGGGGCTGCCGTGTATTGAAAATACTGTGACTCTAGGGAATACGTCAAATCACTTTCGGGTTGCACTAGCACTTCGGTTATCTGTTCAGTCGCTTCCTTATCGACGACCCTTTCCACCACTCGCTCAACTTCAACCTCCACCACCTTCTCCGGCGCAAACGTATACCCGATGTACAACCCCACAAACGGTAGAGTGATGAATAGTAATGCGGCGAGGAGTTTGGATAACTTAGTCACGGTGGTGAACTGGTTGGGGTTTTGCGGTTCCATAATAGTAGCTTATCACGCACCAAGAACGTTCCGTCTACGCTTCGGGTATAAATATCTACTTCCCCTCTACTCCAGCAGCAATGTATTGCTTCATTAATGTCTGGTACGGGATATTTAATTTATTACCACGTTCCTTCAATTGCGTCAGTAAATAATCAGGAATTCGAATCGAAATTGACGAGGATGTTGGTTTTAAATTAGGAAAAGATACGTCAACTAAATCACTGCTAGTTACAAGTTTAGTAAGGTCTTGCGTAGCCCAAAAATCCCGCTCGGCATCTTCGTTTTTAAACGCTTTATTCGTAGTGATTTTTTTATTGGTCATATAATTTTCGTTCTTTTTTATTCAAAGGTCGAGCTGATATTACTCTTACGGAATCGTGGCGAATGATGAACACCACGAACAATACTTTGTCTGATATGTACGTTTGTCCAATCAAAATGTATCTTGGCTCGCTGGCTGAATGCTGAGTATCGATGAGTAATTTCTTATCACTGTCAAAAAATACTTCTTCGCATTCAGCATCTGTTACTTGATGCTTGGTAAAATTTTTACCTCGGTTACCTGCGTCCCACTGAAATTTTTTACTGATTTTGAATTGCACCAAAATAAGTGTATATACTAAACTACACAAAGTCAAACAGTACTCCTAACAATGCAAAGGTGCTGACAAGCAACGCGTGACGCTGTATGTCGCATCGATGCTAATGAATGAAATGGTGATGAAGGAGTTGGAGAGTGTTTAAAATAAAGACAACAAAAACAAAACCACTACCCATGGGTAGTGGTTTTGTTTTGACAAAAGATTGATATATAGGATAAATACATGACAACTTTAGCGGTCAGTGGGTTCGCGTGCTGGCTGTTTTCTTTTGTTGACATGATATAATACAAAATATATACTTTGTATTATGAAAACTACCACTAGTATCAAGCTCGACAAAGACCTCAAAGAAGAAGCCGCTGCCCTGGCGGCTGATTTGGGTATGACTTTATCAGGTGTTATCACTACTACGCTGACCCAGTTCGTAAAGGAACGATCGCTGCATATTACTGAACATCCAGAATTTAATACTAAAACTGCCAAAGAGATCAAACTTGCTCGGCAAGAAATTGCTGAAGGAAAAAACCTGGTTGGTCCATTTACAAATGTTGACGACATGCGTGAGTACCTGATGAACTAGTTATGCCATTTATACTTAACAAACGATTTAAAAAAGCTTTTCTCAGACAACCAAATAAAATACAAGAGAAATTTATTGAACGCATGCGTTTATTTGTAGCTGACCCATTTGATCAGCAATTACGCAACCACGCTTTAAGCGGTAAATACATTGGTCTGCGCAGCATCGATATCACAGGTGACATCAGAGCTGTCTACGAATTAATCAATGATACGGCTGTTTTTATTACTATCGGTACCCACACGCAACTATACAAATAGTCAACAACTGTTTTCTTTTGCCAAATCTGCTACCATTGCTACACGCAGGTAACTGCACTTGGATACCAGAAACTTGAATTGAAATTTATATTATGAACATGCAACACACAGCCCAAACTGAAAACTACCTCGTCCCGATGGTCATCGAAAAAACCGCCGGGGGTGAGCGGTCGTTTGACATTTATTCGCGACTGCTCAAAGAACGAATCATCTTTGTGACCGGACAAGTCGAAGACCACATGGCAAACCTGATCGTCGCGCAGCTATTATTCCTGCAAGCCGAAGACCCGAAAAAAGACATCACGCTGTACGTTAATTCTCCCGGCGGCAGTGTGACGGCTGGGCTGTCGATTATCGACACCATGCATCACATCAAGGCCGACGTATCGACCGTGTGTGTGGGTCTGGCAGCATCGATGGGGTCACTGATATTGTCGCAGGGCACCAAGGGTAAGCGATTTATCCTCCCCAACGCCGAAGTCATGATCCACCAACCGTCTGGCGGCGCGTACGGACAAGCATCAGACATCGACATCACCGCCAAACACATCCTCAAAACGCGCGAACGCCTCAACAAAATGATGGCCAAAGCCACCGGACAAAAGCTCGCCAAAATTGAATCAGATATGGATCGAGATTTCTTTATGGATGCCGAAGAAGCGGTAGCGTACGGGATTGTGGACAAGGTCTATAAGTAAAAACGTTGCACCGCCGCAAAAATAAAAAAACGAAGGGTAACCCTTCGTTTTTTTATTTTACAAACCCCGTAAACTCCAGTACAGTAATTATTGACCGCTACGACAGAATACGGAAATTTAGATAGTAACCAAGTGTTTATGCCACCACCAATGTTTGCCTTGCTGCTCGGTGGCGCATTTTTCATCGGAATCACGAGTGGGTACTGGCTGCGCTATGTGCATGCCCTCTCGCAAAAAAACTCACTCGAACTTTCAGTCAAAGAAACGATGGTCGACGCCGAACAAAAAGCCGTCGACATCATTGAAAAAGCTGAAGAAAAAGCCGAACGAAACCTGCAAGAAGCTAAAGCCGAGCGCAAAGAAAAAGAAGCCAAGCTAGAACAAAAAGAAACTCGCATGAGTAAGCGTGAGGAGTTTTTGGATGAACGCCAAATTGACGTTGATTCTCAAAAAGAAGCGCTCGAGGCCAAAGTAATCGAGATCAGAAACATCAAAGCCCGCCTCGACCAACACGTCGACGAAGCCGACCAAAAACTCGCCGCGATCGCTGGACTGAGCAAAGACCAAGCAGCGGAACAGATTTTCCAAAAAGCGACCCGAGAACGCGCCGAAGATTTGCGCGCACGCCTAGAAAAAGTCGATCGTGCCGGCGATGAAGTATACGAGGCCAAAGCGACCAACTTGCTGTTGGCGGCGATCCATCGGGTCGGCAACACCATTTCTCCCAACCTGATGACGGCCCATGTCGAGCTGCAAAGCGACGAACAAAAAGGCAAAATCATCGGTAAAGAAGGACGAAACGTGCGCGCCTTTGAACGTGCCACTGGTGTCGATGTGCTGGTGGACGAGTCACCAGGTTACATCGTAATCTCATCATTTGATCCAATCAGGCGCGAGATCGCCCGAGTTGCTCTCGAGGCTCTGATCAAAGACGGTCGGATTCAGCCTGCTCGGATCGAAGAAGTCGTCGAACAGGCCCGCGGTGAAGTCGCGAAAACGGTCAAACAAATGGGTGAGAAAGCCACCTACGATGCCAACGTTCCCAACCTGCATCCCGAACTGATCACAATTTTGGGACGACTACATTTCCGCACCAGCTACGGACAAAACGTGCTGTATCACTCGGTTGAAATGGCGAACATTGCGGGGATTATTGCGGAAGAGCTGGGGCTGGATGTCGCGGTTGCCCGCGCTGGTGCCTTGCTGCACGACATCGGAAAATGCGTCAGTCACGAAGTCGCCGGTACCCACGTCGAAATTGGAATTCGGATTCTCCAAAAATACAACGTCGACGAAGCCGTCATTCTTGCCATGCGCGCCCACCACGAAGAGTACCCCTACGAAACCCCCGAAAGCATCATCGTCCAGGTGGCGGACGCAATCAGCGGAGCGCGCCCAGGGGCGCGCCGTGATTCCCTCGAGAACTACGTCAAGCGATTGTCGGAACTGGAGAACATCGCCAAGGATCTAGTCGGTGTCGAGCGCGCGTTTGCAATTGCCGCTGGGCGCGAGATCAGAGTGCTGGTCAATCCAACCGCGCTCAACGAATTTGAAACGAGCGAGCTTGCAAGAACCATCGCCCACACCATCGAAACCAAATTACGCTACCCCGGAGAAATCAAAGTCCACGTGATCAGAGAAACCAGAGTTGTCAGTTACGCTCGGTAGGCTAAACATCGTGCCTAGAGAAAACCGCGCTCGGTGAGCGCGGTTTTGCTTAGTTACGACGATGGTCTTAGACCATCGCGGCCAGATCAGGTCGACGACGTCGAAACACAGATTTTGTCTCTCTTGACACTTTGACTAGACTTGACTAGACTATACTCATGAAAACGGTATCAACCTACGAAGCCAAGACTCACCTGTCACAACTGATCAACAGTGTGCAAGACGGGGCGTCAGTGATTATTACCAAAGCGGGCAAACCCACCGCTGTTTTAAGCCAGTATAAACCTAGCTCCAACCGCACTCCCAATACACTGCATAATAAAATCAAGCTGGCAGCGGATTTTGACCAGCTACCTGATAGCTTTACTAACCACTTCACAACCTAGGTTATATGTATCTGCTTGATACCCATACGCTGCTCTGGTGGTTGGGCGACGCCGACCGGTTGAATCCAGCACAACACGCAGTACTGTCTGACCCTGATGCGGTGGTGCTACTCAGTGCCGTTAGTGTCTGGGAAATTACCATCAAACAGTCACTAGGCAAACTCATTATTCCCAAAGACTTTTGGCAGCAAGTAGCCGCCCAGGGTTTTCACGATTTACCGATTACCGCCGAGCATGCACGCAGTGTCGGTACGCTACCCGACTGGCACCAAGATCCATTTGACCGATTACTTATTGCCCAAACCAAGTGTGAATCGTGCGTGTTACTGACAAGCGATAGTCAGATTAAACGCTACCAGATTGAATGTTTGTAGACAGTAATTACAGCACGGTTTCTTACTTACCTTTCACCGCGGCGACAAACGACGTCACGTTGTGCTTTAGGTCTTGGATCGCTGGCTCGAGGATCTCCAAACTGTATAACTCGGCGGCGCGAGCGGAGGCAATCACCGCCGTGTGGGGCGATAGCGTGCCGCTCGCGAGGTCGGCTGCAGCCTTAGCGGTGTCGACGTACTCAGTTACAGGGGTGCCTTTCCAAACACGATCAAGGTACGACACACACTGCCCAATTGCCGGCCGCTGCGAGGTGATAGTACTGATCTGCGCTGAGGTCGTACCAGGCAAGACCAATAGATTCTGATCAACCTCCATCGCAAAGAAATCAGTGATGGTGCAGATATGTTGTGACAAGCCATGGATTGATGATTCAACAATCCCGCTGAGTGAATTTTGAATCGGGAATATTGCCAGGTCGATAGCGCTCGCTTCGACGGCCTCAAGTACCGCGGTAATTTCTACCAGTGGTACGATCTCTACTTGCGTGAGATTATTCGCTGCTACATATTGCAAAGCTGCTTGTTCGGTAAAGCTGCCTAATGCCCCCATGATGCCGATTTTCATACGCCCCATAGTACCAAGTCACTTTGACCGCGACAAACGAAAATAAACTACACCACACTTTTAACGTTAGTAACCAATTGCAGAACTGATATACGTTGCTATATAATGTTTGCATATCAATTAGTAACCGCGTGCTGCGAAATCACACGTGACTGAATAAATAAAATCCTATGAACAAAGCAGACATCATCAGTAAAGTACACGAAGTTCTAGACACCACCAAAGCTGATGCAGAACGAGCGGTAGACTGTGTATTTGGCACTATCGAAGCTGCGATGAAAGACGGTGAACAAGTATCAGTTGCTGGCTTTGGAATCTTTGAAGCCAAGATGCAAAACGCCCGCGAAGCTCGAAACCCACGAACCGGTGAAACAGTTCAGGTTTCAGCTCGGCGAGTACCGAAATTCCGAGCCGCAAAAGCTCTGAAGGATTCGGTTAAATAGTCAATCAAAAAAGCGGGGCGCCCTACGGGCGCCCCGCTTTTTTGTTCCCGCCTCCCTCTTACACCCGCCCCGCCCCGTGATATACTATTTGGGTAGCGGAGGTAACGCTATGTGGAGATACATAGAGACTACACTCGCTATTTCCCATCACAAATTGCAAGAGCGCCCACAGCCAGGGCGCTTTTGTGTTTGTGGGTGCAGCCCGCTTGCCAACCCACCTAGTACCCAAACTCCGAATAACTCACCCCATTTCGATACTGTGCAATCGCGACTTTTATATAATCAATCGTGTTTTCCGGTAGATCGTCTAACGCAAACCACTGCAGATCATCACATTTATCTGGCTCAGCATTTAGAATGTCCCCTACGTAGACGGACGCCGTCATAAAGAAATCAACCCGTTCATCATTCTCTGCCTTTCGATGCATGACATGAACCACCGTCATGTCTTCTGGCCTGATCGTAATTCCAATTTCTTCTCGCACCTCTCTTGCTCCACCTTCCCTCGCCGTCTCATTACCATCCAAATGCCCAGCTGGTACTCCATAATTTCCGTCCTCAAACCCCGTATTACAGCGCCGCTGCAACAAGACTTCTCCTTCTTTAATCAAAAATAAATAGGCTGAGCCAACGTAGGAGAATTTGTTTGTCATAACTAAAAGTATAGCAAAAACAACCACACTGTAGCGAGGCTGTTTTCTTACCAATTATTCAACCTATCAGATAGCGCTAATTACTTTGCAACACTTGCAACTGCAGTAATAATGTCAAAATCTTTTGCAACTCTGCAACCTGCTTAAGTAGTTCTTGTCGCTTTGTTTCCATTGTAAGCTCTGCCTCTTTTTCTAATTGATACACTTCACTATTGGCATCAGCATTTTGCGCTAATTGTGCCACCACATCTGTTAAATTTGAGATGGACGATTCCATACCACTCTTGGTCAAATCATCTATTGCTGAACTAGCGGACCGGGTTGCTTCTAGTGATTTTGCGTAGTCTTCGCTAGTAAAGGCTGCGATAGCTTCATCCAAGTCACGCTAGGCGTTAGCGGTATTACGATCTCTGGCTTCCCAAATATCCGTCAGCACTACATCAATCTCTTTCGTTGCTTGGGCTGCATCTATTAAATCCGTCATGTCGGCATCACCCCCAGTAAAACCAGTAGCGAAGGCCCCGAAGGCTCTTGAATTTTCAGCATACTCCCAGCCAGCATTGATTGCATCCCAATAATACGCCTCCTTCCTTTCATCATTGTTTGTTCGCTCAGCATCAGAAATAGCTTGCTCCATTTCTTCAAGCAGGTAACTTTCTGATTCTGACAAATCATATAAAACGAGCACTCTTTCATACATGCCAACTGCTCGTTCTTGATACAGATCCACCCTACTTTCTGATGCAATAATTGTAGACAGCGGCATCAGTAATAGAATAAATAGTAGTAGTATTGTTTTTTTTATATAAAAATTAATTACGTTAAAACCTATTCAATATTATCACGTGTAAAGGAATAGGGGGAATCGAAGCTTACAGCTTCAGTACACTTTTTGGACAGATTATTTCACTTCGCTCTGAATCTGACTCAAAAGCTTTTCGATTCCCCACGTATCCTGCTCCCAGCAGGATACTTATCCCGCACAAACGAAAAACGCCCCGAAGGACGTTTTTCATTTGTGCGGGATAGGGGAATCGAACTCCTGACTACTGCTTGGAAGGCAGTCGTTATACCATTTAACTAATCCCGCTAACGTTGTTTGTGCCCGCTAGTATAAACAACTTTTGCCAAATAAACAACCATTTTCAGTGTTATACTCTGCCTATGAAAGAAGCTTTGCAATTGGACGCCCTCGAAGACGAAATCAACAAGATCAGTGAAACGAGTCGCAAGTTTCGCGACTCGACGTTTGCTCGGTTTCCGATTTTGTTTACCTTGCTCACCACCGTTGGGGTGGTGGCGACACTGTATGGATTTGAAAAAGTAATCGACCGGATTGATCTATTTCACCGCTATCCAGAAATATTGGTAGTGATCGGTATGACGTTGCTTGCAGTCACAGGCAAGCTCTACAAAAAGTTAAGTTAGTCGCATTGGCGATGCTATACTTTCCGTATGTCTTTCCTTTCTTCGTTATTTTTTGGATTTTTATTTACCTACCTGACGTTTTCTAACTCGCTGGCGACCGGAGTTAGTACGTGGCTGGAACCACAACTAGAACCTGATGTAGCGAGCGAGAAATCAGACCAGGATTCATTTTTTACGCTGTTGCCAAGCCGCCTGAGTGCGATCCCTGATATCCTACTCCAAAGCGCTGCCTACCAACAAGCCGCTGTTGGTGGTGCGGTCGGTCTCACTGGACCAACGGCTACTGACCCGATTGATTCACTGGTGAATATTTTTTGTACGTTTCGCACCCCACAATCTGTCCGCACCACCACGGGGACGGGATTTTTTATTGATCCAGACGGTGTCATTATGACGAATGCACACGTGGCACAGTTCCTACTACTAGCCGCTGCCGAACCCGCTGGTGAAGCCAACTGTGCGGTCCGCACTGGTAATCCAGCCACGCCAGCGTACACTGCGTCATTGTTATACATTCCACCAGCGTGGGTCCAAGACAACGCCGCGGTAATGAATGACGAAGTGCCTATGGGAACTGGTGAGCGCGACTACGCCCTGCTGCTGGTCACCCGCACACTCAATGGCGAACCATTGCCCGCGATGTTTCCAGCCCTCTCTCACTCTAGTGCATTGCTCTCGACTCGAATGCGCAACAATGCTGTCGTCGCCGCTGGTTATCCTGCCGGCGCCCTGTTGCGCAATGGCTCCAACACCGACCTCATCCCTCAAAAAGCCGACACCAGCGTCTCAGAATTGTACACATTTGGCTCCAACCGAGCTGATGTATTTGCGATCCGGGGGAGCGTCGTCGGTGCCGAAGGCGCCTCCGGTGGACCAGTCCTAAACGAGGAAGGTGACGTGATTGGCATGATCGTCACTCGCGGGGACGATGCGGTTGACGGTGCTGGTAGCTTGCGGGCGATTACGCTGTCACACGTCGACCGGACGATTCTCGAAGAAACTGGCTTTACCCTGGAAGAACATTTAGATGGTGACTTGACGTTGCGATCACAGGTATTTGCAGAAACGCTCACGCCGTTTTTGCTCGCGATTTTGCAGTCGAGTCAATAGTGC
>Ga0306910_1000992_pt1 | contig 10637 bp, 9 predicted proteins | sample AntRauMFilla2698_FD_190438 | JGI IMG/M metagenome (GOLD analysis project Ga0306910, IMG submission 190438) | Saline lake microbial communities from Rauer Islands, Antarctica - Metagenome Filla 2 #698 (v2) (version 2) | ecosystem: Environmental > Aquatic > Non-marine Saline and Alkaline > Saline ... | reverse complement strand
TTCTGTTCTTTTTGTTCCGGCAAAAAGAACCAATCCGTCCGGCCGGCGGACCTCCGCTGCGGCTATTTGTCCGGCAGTGTGATCAAGCCCGTTTAGCACAAAAGTGATCGGCAAACTTACAGGTAGGCAGAACGCTAAAGACAATGCTCTCCCGCCCAAATAGCAACAAGGACGACAACATTAGAACAGGGAGAGCTGGCACATGAGCCCAAAAGCTAAACTTATCAGAACCAACTCCGCCGAATGTGACTGAGAGGTCGACAAATTTCCGAGGCGGGTTTAGATGCTTGCTCATTCAAAATCTCTCAAATACTTCGCAGGTCAACCTGTCTTTGGAATATTGAGCGTCTAAGCGTAGCTCAATATTTCCAGATCTTAATAATATCCACCAGCGCTCTCAAGTTGCGGAGCAACGTAACATACGGTAGAATTTGATTTCGATCCTTAGGATAAAACAGCTCCGGACGGAGCGTCATGGATGCAGTTTGATATATTCAGGATGTTTATAACCACACACTTCTCACTAAATAAAAATCGAACTCAGGTTATTTGTATTTACTCCTTATTCCTGATCGCGGCTTCGAGCGTATTCATCACGTCCTGCGGATTGACGCCGAATTCAACGGCCTGAACCGCATCCCTCATAATACTGAAGCGTTTTTTTACAGAATCCGGCAAACTTTGTCCCGCTCTGATGTCCAGTTCCCGCTCAATGGAATCGATCACGCCGTACGCCCAATCGGCAAATTCTGTCGGCGAGCCCATCTCTCCCTCTCTCCCGAATAAAATATCAAGCATCTCTAAAGCGCCCTCTTCCGCTTCGGTTCCGCCTTCTTTACCTTTTGATTCTTCATCAGCATCTCCCCGTTTTCTCTTTTTATCCCGATCTTCTTTTTTCAATTGCTCTTTTAAGATCTGGATACCCTGCTGTAGATAGGTGGCAACCAGCGTTTCGTTCAGCTTGATTTGAGAAACCATTGCCGCCGCCTGCTCCTGAAATGTTGCTAACGGCTTTTGCGCCATTAACTGCTGACGTAACAGCATCGCTTCGTTGGGAAACTGAGCGAGTCGAAATAAATTACCCTGAGCGTTATAAAAGCGGTGCTGTCCGAAACCATGTCTTCCCAACTGCAAACGTGCGGGCACATCCGGCTGCTTGGGCTGAGTGGGTGATTGCGGTTGATTGGGCCGTGATATTTGTCCCTTTTCACTCTGTAAGAGTTGCTTAAATGCCTTTTGAACTGTTGGCTGCTGTTGACCTTGCTGTTGTGACTGACCGCTTTGCGCACCGCTGTTCCCGGCTCCGCCGATTTTAGAAACAAGTGCTGATATAAGCGGTGAAATATCCATTAAATGACCTCGTCAGCGTTTTTAAGAGAATGAAAAACCTCTTTTAAAATAGAAACTGTTTGCAAAATCTCATCCTCAGTATTTTGATATCCGAAACTCATGCGAACAGCAGATGACGCAAGATAGTCACTTCGGCCAATACTTTTTAAAACGTGAGACGGCGTTATAGTTCCCGCCGAACAAGCAGAGCCGCTCGAAACGCATAATCCAGCCATATCTAACTTCATGAGCAATAGCTGACCATCAATTCCCAGCTCTTCCTTAAACGAAACGCTGAGAATGTGTGGTGAACTGTTTTCCGGATGATTGTGTATCAACCTGTCACCAAATGTCTCCGTTAACTTACGCAGAAGTAATGTCTTCAGATTATTCAGGTGATTTAAACGTTCAGACTTCTCCTCCATCGCGATTCTTACCGCTTCGCCAAAACCAACAATTCCCGGTACATTCAGCGTCCCGCCACGGCGTTTTTTCTCCTGACTTCCACCGGTCTGAACGCCATGAATCCGAATTCCTTTTCTCACAAAAAGTGCGCCCACACCTTTGGGGCCGTTTATTTTATGAGAAGCCATGCTCAGCAAATCAATCGGCAGTAGTTGTGTATCGAGATCTAATTTGGTAAAAGACTGAACAGCGTCGCTGTGAACTAATGCTCCGACTTTTTTTCCTGTTTCAACTACTCTTTCGAGATCGGTGACTGAGCCAATTTCATTATTCACATGCATCAGTGAGATCAGAGCTGTGTTTTGATCGGCTTTTTCCTCCAGCTTATCATAATCCACAGTACCTTTTATAGTGACCGGAAGCATGGAAAGTTCTGTACCGGAATGCTGAAGATCTTCCGCTGTATGCCCGATAGCGTGATGTTCGGCGTTGCTTGTAATCAGCTCTGTTCGTTCCGAAGCGCTCATAATTCCTCTCAGAGCCAGATTATCACTTTCTGTGCCTCCGCTTGTGAATACAATTTCGGATGGTTCACAATTCAGTGATTGAGCAATAATTGTCCGCGCCCGCTCCACTGCTCCCAGTGCTTTCTTACCGATTTGATGAATAGAAGAGGGATTTCCATAAAAATCAGTAAAATAGGGTAACATCGCCTCCACTACTTTTGGATGTACCGGAGTGGTTGCGGCATTGTCTAAATAGATGATTTTTGATCGATTTTCCATATCCGAAAATACACAATTCAATCACTGATTTAAATGACAAACCCAACATTAAAAATGTCACATTTATTTTTGGCTATAACATGATTTAATATAGATTCGGTACGGAACAAAATTTTTAAAACTCTTGTACGAACACGAATAAACCATTAACTAAAAACAATTCATAATTATGAAAAGCCTGAAGTCACTAACCATTGCCTTAGTTATCGCGGGATTTGGCCTCGCTCAAGCCGGTTGTATCGGCCCGTTTAACCTGACAAAAAAACTTTATAACTGGAATAATAACCTGGGAGATAAATATGTAAACGCTGTCATTTTCTTCTCGTTTGCAACCTATCTGCCCATTTACGGATTAACGCTTGCGGGAGATGCCGTCATTTTCAACACTATTGAATTTTGGACAGGTAACAACCCAATTGCAATGGCTGAAGGAGAATCGAATACTGAGTACGTGACATCAAACGACAAAACCTTTAAAGTTGTCACCAGTAAAAACGCTATTAATGTGACTGAAGTTGGAGATTTAGAAGAATCAATTGCTTACACCATGCTTTTCAATCAGGAAAATCGAACCTGGAGCTACGAAAGCGAGAACCATTCATTCGATTTCATCCAAATTGATGAAACCACAGATGGAAAAATATCCTACAATATCTTAAATCCTGATGGAGACATTGTAAATACGCTTGATGATGAAGCTGACCTCAGAACCGCTACACTCTCCATGATGAAATAAATAATTCTGCAAATGATTTTAGCCCGGTTTTCTAATAAGAGAATCGGGCTTTTTTGTTTGATACAACTTTGCCATGTATTTTGAGCAGAACGTAACCAGCAAAAAGTAGATTCAAGAAATTTCTTCATTCTACATGGCTCAGAGAAAACATCATTGGGGATTAGTGAAAATAGATGGCATTCGGAAGGTGGATCAGAAAAGCTACGGAGTAGCGTCCGCCGAATGGTCGGACACGGTAGCATTAAATATCCATCAAAGATGGTGCGAGGAGACCGACAACTCATCACCATTCATTATTTCACCGACGAGCATTTATATTTCTGTCAAAAGCGGGACGGCGGACTTGAGGGCGTAATTCAATTGGCTAAGGCAAGGCAGCAAATTGAGTGCATAATTCCATGCGTGACGACAGTGTTCTTATCTTTAGATTTAATTCACGAGAGAGCAGAACACAACCAGATGTTACATTTCAACCGAACTTCGTTAGCGTTACTGCTTCTCTTGCGGCAGCGAGACTGTTACAGAGGTCCCCTTTCCGGGTTGAGAATCAACATCAATTGTGCCGTTAAGCGCATCAACTGCTCTTTTCACAACGGCCATTCCAATTCCTGTTCCCTCTTTATGTGCCACTCTTTTACTTCTGAAGAATGGGTCGAACATTTTTATCTGATCTTCGGGATGAATTCCTATCCCGTTATCTCTCACTTTAATATGGATTACATCATCCGTCTCACTCACTTCAATATCTATGACTGAGAGCATATCGGAGTATTTTGAAGCATTTTCCACTAAATTATTCAATATGTGCATGATGAGATTCTCATCAAACGGAAGCACTTTTGAATGTAAAAAGTAGCTGGCTCTGATCTCATTTTCACGTTGAATAAGCATCATGTTTTCTTCTTTCAACCTTGCGATGGCTTTTTCAATATGAACCTTTCTCGAATCCACTTTTGAAACAGATGCATCAGTTTTGCCAATAAAGAGAACATCCTCAAGCAGATTTACAATTGTTCGCGAGGCTCCCAACACTCTCGCAATCATCTCATTACGCTTCTCCTCTTCCATTTTGGAAACAAAATCCCGCAACATTTCAGCCGTCGAGATAATGGTGGTAATCGGCGTTCTTATCTCATGAGAAATCATGGATATAAAGTTGTTTTTCAATTCAAGAAGTTCATGCTCTTTTTCAAGATTAGCCTTCATCTCAAGTTGCGCCTGTTTAATCTCAGTCACATCCCTCAACACACCAATTACACGCTCAATATCACCTTGACTGTCTAATACAGGAAATCGTTTTGCCGCGATAATTAGTTGTGAGCCATCCGGATGATTATAGCGAAACTCGTACACTGATGATGTTTTTCTGGAAATATGCTGTTTTATTTTGTCGAGATCATCCTCATGAATACGATTATTAAATATGCCCTGATCACTCAGTAATTCTTTCTGTTTCACACCAAAAATCCGATCTATCGCGGAATTGACATAAACCACTTGCTGAACATTATCCGCAACATAAAAGACTTCGTCGATGGTCTCGGCAATTTGCTGAAAAACCGTTCTGCTCTGCTCAAGCTCAGTTTCAACCCGGTGACGCTCATACCGGAGTCCAAGGTTTGAAGCAAGGGCTTTTAGAATGGCAACTTCACTTTTGTTCCAGCTTCGGTAATCACTACAGTCATCAAATCCTACAAAACCCCAAAACTCTTCATTAATCGTAACCGGAATTACGAGAAGAGAAACAATATCCTGCGGCTCAAGAACTTCTCTTTCTTCACGCGGAAAATCTTTTACCAATCCCTGAATATTACCACCCTCTTTCAAAGTGCTGTACCAGCGCGGAATCCCCTCTTCTATTGGAAACTGTTGCAGATCTTCATTGTCAATCTGAGGCGTTACCGATGAGCCCGACCACTCCATCCTTTGACGGCACGAAAGTGTTTGGGTTGATGGATTTTCGTAATTTTCAAAGATATAGACACGGTCAACCTGAGTGGCTTCACCAATTACCTTAAACGTTTTGAAAATAGCATCTTCCAACTGATCAGTTTCCAGTAAATATGTGTTAGCCCTCGCCGTTGCCGTTAATAATTTTTCGCTTTCATCAATCCTGTTTTCTTTTGCTGAAATTCTATTTATGATTCCAGTGCACCGGATATTCAGGACAGAATTTTCCTGAATGTGTTCAAGAAGTAGAGATAGATGGATTTTCACAGAATCTGACTCACTGCCGATTGTAACAACTCCATTCCACCGGCCGGTTGATTTTAGCTTTGAAATCTGAGCTGTTCGCATCCCCAAACGATTTTTCAACACATTTGAGAGCGTGATGTCTTCTTCCGGATTCCCCGTGGAAACACCTAAAACAGATTCAGTTGTTTTATTGGCTTCTTTTAGCTGAAGATTTTCAAATAATTCTTCTCCTGTTGCAAGAAAATATCCTATTGAATCATCATTATTCAGATGGGCAAAAATACGCTCTGCAACAGATTGGTTCTTCATACACTTATCTACGGTAATCTAATTATTCCATTTCATGTGTTTACTTCTACTGTGATGCAGCACATTACTTTGGAGAACGTCCAAATATGTCAGAATAGGCCTTTGAAAACTGCTTCGGACTTTTGTAGCCCACTTTATAAGCAGCTTCAGCGATCGTCATATTTCGATTATTTTTCAGGAGATCATCTGCTCTGCGTAACCTGATTTCACGAATAAAAGTGCCAACGGAGTCATCCATCACCTGCGATACACGGCGGTACAGATTTCTCTCGCTCATGTTCATTTTCAGGGCTAATTCCGTTACACCAAAGCCGGGGTTCTCAATTCCTGAGATTGTTTTCTGATACAGATCTTTTAAGAATGATTCATCTTCTGTTAACTCATTTTTATCAAATGATTCCACTAACAGCTGCTGCCATTGACGGTCTTTAAAATCTTTCCGGGTTGAGAGTAGATTGGTGATTTTGAGAATCAGTTCACGATTATTAAACGGCTTGGTTATATAATCGACTGCACCGAGTTCCAAACCGTGAATTTTATCCTCTTCACTTGTTTTGGCCGTTAAAAAAATAATGGGGATGTGCTGTGTTTCTGAGTTATTTCTAACTGCTTTAGCCAGGTCAAATCCATTTAAGCGCGGCATCATAATATCTGTTATGATGAGGTCAGGCGATTTTTCCCGAATGATTTCCAGTGCTTCTTTTCCATCTTCTGCGGGAAGTGGTTGAAAATCATTCAAATTGAGGAGCTCAATAAGAACACTTCTGACATCAAGGTGATCTTCCGCAATCAGAATTGTCGATTTTTGCTTTGACATAGTAAAATTCAGATGATTAAATGACCCGATTAAGTGACCAACTCAGAAATGAACAATTCTGAAATCAGTGTTCAAAACACTCCTTTTATTTCAGAAGGACACTCCTCTTAAAAGATAGCATTCCTTATTGAAAATGAACACAGAATTACGGGATTTGAATGTACTATTAGTCTAACACTCAGTCATATTGAGCGCTAATCCACCCTGAGATGTCTCTTTGTATTTTTTTGACATATCGCGGCCCGTTTCACGCATGGTTTTAATCACCTGATCGAGCGTCACTTTCTGGTTGAGCGGATCTCCGCTTGATGCCAATAAATAGGCATTGTAAGCCTTTACCGCACCAACCGCGTTTCTCTCAATGCAGGGAATTTGAACATATCCTCCAACCGGATCGCAGGTCATACCAAGGTGATGCTCAAGTGCTATTTCCGCAGCCGCTTCCAGCACGTCAATTCCATATCCGGAACCATAGCTGATGAGCGCAGCCGCCATCCCTGAGGCTGTACCAACTTCTCCCATGCAACCCGCTTCCGCACCGGAAATACTCGCGTTGTGTTTCACCAAAAAGCCGATCGCAGTTGCGGCGAGCATTGCATCCAAAATACGTTTTCCCCGGAAATGGAACTGATGCCGGAGCATGTAAATTACGCCCGGAAGCACACCCGACGCACCGGAGGTCGGTGCCGTGACCACAATATTTCCCGCCGCGTTTTCTTCAGATGCCGCCAATGCGTACGAGTTGAGTAGAATTAAAAAGCTGTCGGGTGAATTGGGCATCGACTTGGCTCTGTTATACACAATGGGCGCTTTGCGTGTCAGATTAATAGAACCCGGAAGTTGCCCGCTGCTGTTTAACCCACGATCGACAGCAGCGCACATGGTGTCGTTGATGGCTCCTAAACGATCATATATTTCTTCTTCAGTAGCCCCGGTCAGTGCTTTTTCATTTTCAAGCATTAAGCGGTGAAGAGAAACATTTTCATCAACAAGCAGTCTTTTCAACTCTTTCATATTTGTGTAGCAGAACGGAGGCGCAGTTAAATTGGGCTCTTCATATCCTTTCCACTGGATGAATCCACCTCCCACGCTGTAATACTCTTTTTCAAAAAGCGTCTGTTCTCCCGATTTCAGATAAAAAATGAGCGTGTTGCTGTATTCAAAATCGTGGTTAATATCATCAAAAACGATGTTCTTCTTGCTGAAATTCAGGGAATAACCACCGAGATCAATATCATAAGAACTGCCTTTTTCCAGCAGTCCACTAAACCAGATTGGATCAACTTCTTCGGGACGTTTTCCCAGCAGTCCGGCCACAATTGCGCGATCTGTTCCGTGACCGTCTCCTGTTGCGCTGAGCGAGCCAAACAACCGAACCTCGATCTCATCAGCCAACTTTAAGCGGTTGGCATCGAGTTTTCTCACTTCTTCCACAAAGTTGTAGGCGGCTTTCATCGGACCGATAGTATGAGAACTTGACGGTCCCGGTCCGATCTTGAACAGATCGAATACAGATGTTTTAATTGGATTCAGTGTTTGTGGCTCAAAATTATTCATAGTTTTTCCTTCTCTTTATCAATTCAACGTACCCAGAGCATATTCGAGGTCTGCGATAATATCTTCATGGTGCTCAAGTCCGACTGCAATGCGGATCAATCCCGGTTTAATGCCCGCGAATTGCCTGCTCTCGTCATCCACAACAGAATGGGTCATAGATGCCGGATGCTGGATAAGCGTATCGGGATGTCCAAGACTTACGGCCCGCGTACACAGCTGCACACTGTCCATTACCGCCACCGCATCTTCGTAATCATCCACATCAAAACTGACTACGCCGCCATACCCGTTTTTCAGGAGATTGTCGATAAATTTATGCTTTTTTGCCAAAAATCCAGGGTAATGAACACTTTTAACCTTTGGGTGATTTGCCAGAAATTCCGCTATTTTCATTGCGTTAAAACTATGCTGTTTCATTCTGAGTGGCAAAGTTTTCAATCCCTGCAACGTGAGCCAGGCATCAAACGATCCGGCAATTCCACCCAGATTTTTTCGCCATATATGAAGATCGTGCTGACGCTCTTCATCGAGTTGTGATAAAAGTACACCGCCCAGTGAAGTCCCCATTCCGTTCTGATATTTCGTAGTTGAATACACCACTAAATCAGCATTAACGCTGAACGGTTGAAAGTGAACCGGCGTGGCAAAAGTATTATCGATCATAACAACGGCGCCTTTTTGATGGGCGGCCTCAACAATTTTAGCGATATCGAGCATTCTGAGCGTGGGATTGGCAATCGTTTCGAGATAGACCAAATCCGGCTTTTCTGTTTTAAAAAGCGCTTCCAGAAAATACTCAGTTGATTGATCGTCACCAAATACAACATCAATTCCCAGTGCGGTTGCTTCTTCTCTTAAAAACTGATGCGTACAGCCGTAGAGCGTATTCTGCGTCACAATAGTTCCTCCTTTAGCGACGGAGAGCATCGCGGTTGTAATCGCTGCCATCCCGCTTCCAAAAACCATAGCGTCAACTGATGACTCGTCAATTTCAAGTCCGGCGATCTCTTGTAATTTGAACGCATGTTCGAGGGCTTCCACCGTGGGATTGGCTACTCTGGAGTAGGTATGACTTGCTCCGCCTTCCTCACCCGCAAACAGTTTTCTACCCGCTTCGGTGTTCTCAAATGTAAAAGTGGATGTGGCGTAGATGGGCGTCAGGTGACTTCCATACACGTCTTCCCTTCCCTGTTGGTGAGCGTGTAGCGCAATGGTTTCAAGATGTTTTGATGGTTTCATAATTTATCCTTCATGTTTTCAATTGGTAATTTTGTTTCCTCTTTTTTAGTTGACAACACCACCGTAGTTTGAATTTTCTGCACTCCCGGTAGCTGTGTGAGATGGTTAAGCAGAAAAGATTCATACTCTGCTGTTGAAGACACCACAATCTTCAGCAGAAAATCGCCTTCCCCTGAAATATGATGTGCCGCCAAAATTTGATGCAAATCCTGAATGGCTTCACAAAATTCCTGCACCGTTTTATGATTATGCATAGTGAGCGAAACCGAAGCAAAAACCGACATTGATTTTCCAAGTTTCTTCTCATCCAAAATAGCCCGGTAGCCTTTTATTAAGCCCGATTTCTCCAACCGGCGAACCCGTTCGAGCGTTGGCGTGGTGGTTAAACCAATCTCTTTGGCCAATTTATTATTTGTAATACGACCGTCCTCCTGAAGTACTTCCAGAATTTTCCGATCTGTATCATCTAACTGCAACATATACCATATTCTTACCTATTAGTATTTATAAGAATATAATCCTGAGTTTTTAGTTTTACAAAGAATATTATTCTGTTGATTTAAGAAATTTCCACAACCGCCCGTAACTGCTTACTTTCATCTTAAAACTAATCTGACCCGAATTTCTATGCGAAAATCTTCACTTCTCTTATCTGTCTTATTTTTTTCATTGGGATTTCTTTTTTCCTGCGGTGAATCCGATCCTGTAATTTCCCAAACGATGTCGAATCTTAATTCAGATTTTAATCAGTCGGTGCAATACCTCTCACATAACGCCGATAACGGCACTGTTTACGTAAACCTGATCACAGATGCCTCATTGGATTTTGACACCCATGAGCAATACGCCAAAACTGTAGCAATGGAAGCGCATGAGCAGCTCAAAGATCAAAAAAGCTATACAACGATAGAGGTTGTAGTTGAGGATGCGGAAATGACCACCGGCACATCTAATATGGGTTCCGCATTGTCAGAAACGTATACGTTTTCAGTTTCCGAGCTGGAGTAAGATAAACCGGATAGTATATATAGTACTGAACCAACCCATTTGACTTTCGACTTCCGAAGTCATTTTAAATAATTTCAATACCTTAAACAGAATTCATATGCTGCGTGACGGCGACTTCTGAAGTCTTTGGATGGCACCAAGAGTTTGACATCAATCTCATTTACGAACCATTGAAAAGCTACGGAGTAGCGCAACACACGGTAGCCATTTATGAGCGTAAGTATGATGTGTGAGGAGGCAAACAGCTATTCATCAT
>Ga0306910_1000991_pt1 | contig 10641 bp, 5 predicted proteins | sample AntRauMFilla2698_FD_190438 | JGI IMG/M metagenome (GOLD analysis project Ga0306910, IMG submission 190438) | Saline lake microbial communities from Rauer Islands, Antarctica - Metagenome Filla 2 #698 (v2) (version 2) | ecosystem: Environmental > Aquatic > Non-marine Saline and Alkaline > Saline ... | reverse complement strand
TCAGGCGGGATTTCAGATTCAAATTGCCACAGATGCTGATTTTAATCAATTGATTGTGGATCGAAATAATATCTCCGCTGAATCTCAAACGTTTTCTGTGCCAGAGAACGCGCTTCGTTATGAGCAAGCCTATTCATGGAGGATTCGGACGTTATATGAGAATTCGTCCTCTTCGTGGTCAGAAGTATTTAGTTTTACAACCCTTAAATCAGCACCGTCTGCTCCTGAAATTACCAATCCGGAAAACGGAGAAACCGATGTGCCGATTCCCACAGTTTTATCTTGGAGTGAGGCTGAGGGTGCAATCGATTATGAGTTAGAACTCTCACTTTCCAGTGATTTTGAACCTGTTGTAATTCATGAGACAAATATTATTGCACTCTCCTACACAAACGACACTCTCGAAACAGGGCAGCTCTATTTCTGGCGGGTCAGAGCCCAAAATGAAACAGGAAACAGTGCATGGAGCAGTCCGTTCAGTTTCACAACTATTCCCGACGCACCGTCTCAGCCTGAAATTCAATCTCCCCAAAACGGAAACACAGCTGAGTTTAACGATGAGTTTTTAACGCTCAACTGGAATTCTGTTTCAGGAGCCGCATCGTATCAGGTTCAACTAAGTTTAAATGATGAATTTTCCACCACGCTCATCGATACATCTGAGGTAACCACCGACACGCTGGCGGTAGAAGGACTTGATGATGAAACAACCTATTTCTGGAGGGTAAAAGCGATGAATTCCGGCGGCGAAAGTGATTGGAGCGCTGTGGCTGAGTTTATAACACCGACCGATGTGTCTTTAGAGGATGACGCTGTTATTCCTGATTACGCGCTGAATCAAAATTATCCCAATCCGTTTAATCCGGCCACAACCGTGAGCTTTCAGCTTCCCGCTGAGCACCATGTCACGATTTCTGTTTACGATTTGACCGGCCGATTGGTTAGCACACTTGCTGACAGACGATATTCATCGGGAAAGCATTCAGTAACATTTAATGCGGAGCAACTTTCGAGCGGAATCTATATTGTTAGAATGAGAACTGAAAATTTCACACAATCGATTAAAATGACGCTGTTGAAATAGACCTGAAGGAATAGACATCCGAAGTCTTGGCAAACAACGTTTATGGGCTAATTTTACCACTTTTACACATTCCAAAGTGACTTCGGAAGTCCAAAGTTTGCAACGGGATAGATTACTCCGATTTTGAACCATCCAGGACGGCAGAGCCTGACCTCTGAGGGTGGGATTTGACAATGGTTTCCCGGTATGACGGCTGAACCCACCCAGACATTTTTGCACCTCGACATCGCCGTCTGACCGGTTGTTTGAGTTAAGCAATAGACATCCGAAGTCATGGTAACCAGCGTTCATCAGCTAATTCCACCACTTTTGCACATTTCGAAGTGACTTCGGAAGTCCAACGTTTGTGATAGTTCATTTTGTGCAGATCCAAACAATCGAGGACGGCAGAGCCTGTCCTCTGAGGGTGGGATTTGGCAGTGGCTTCCCCGCCCTCTCAGTCTCCGCCGTTTGGCTTGGTGAACCTGAATAAATTATTTTCGGCGGAGCCAGCTCTCCCATGTTTAAGTTTTGTCTCCCTGATTACTTTTGGGCGGGAGAGCAGTGGTCTTTAATTTGCTTTTTTGCCTTCTCATACTTCTTTTCAAACCCGTCAGACGGGGTTCCAAGACATTTTCTACTCTTCATCAACAATCGCTTTTTTCACTTCGGGAGCTACTTTTGTGGCGAATAACTCTATGGATTTAAGCATTTTTTTGTGCGGGACACTTCCCACGCTCATTTGTAGTGAAAATCGGTCGTGACCAAATATTTCATACTGATAGAGAATTTTGTCCACCACTTCGGCGGGACTTCCAACAACATTTGCTCCATATTTTACCGTCGATGCTTCAAACTGTTTTCGACTCATCGGCGGCCATCCACGCTCTTTTCCAATCCGATCCATCGTGAATTTAAACGCGGGAAAGGCGATATCGTGTGCTTCTTTAGACGTTTCGGCAATAAATCCATGCGAATTAATACTCAATTGCGGCTTAGGTTGATTGTGTTCTGCTGCTCCGCGAGCGTGAAGATCTGCCAATCCTTTAAACTGCGATGGCTGTCCACCTATGATTGCCAGCGCCATGGGAATTCCCAACGCACCGGCCCTGTAAGCTGATTGCGGCGTTCCGCCAACCGCGATCCAAAGGGGCAATGACTTATGAACTGGTTGCGGAAAAATTCCACGATTGTCTATTGACGGCCGATGGTTCCCTTTCCAGGTTATGTTTTGCTCTTTTCTCAATTTCAACAGGAGATCGAGCTTTTCGGCGAAAATTTCGTCGTAATCTTCCAGTTCCTGACCAAATAGTGGAAACGATTCGATAAATGAACCACGTCCCACCATAATCTCCGCTCTTCCCTTCGAGATCAGATCTATGGTTGAAAACTGTTGATACACGCGTACAGGATCCTCCGATCCTAAAACCGTTACAGCACTCGTAAGTTTTAAATTTTGGGTCCGCGCCGCAGCTGCTGCCAATAACGTTGATGGCGCTGAAGCAAGATATTCCTGTCTGTGATGTTCTCCGATGCCAAACACATCAAGTCCGGCCTGATCGGCCAGCTCAATCTCCTCTAACAAATCAGCGATCCGTTGCTGTGGTGAGCGCAATTCTGCGATATCGGGGTGAGGCGTGTTTTCTACAAAGGTATAAAGTCCTAATTCCATGATAATGTTAATTGAACGGGTGAATTTTCCATTGTGCAGGCTGATCCCGCCAACACAATAGTTCAATATTAAACTATTTATCAGAACACTACAAGTTTTCCGGGTTTTGTAAGGGAAACATACTATCTCTGCATAGTGCCTAATACGGCTTTGCAAAACGCAAAGTCGTCATTTAGCTTCGCAGTACCTTCGGTAAAGGTCTTGTACCGGAATCTGTGTATCTACCAAGTATCGCCTTTGGATGGTATTTTGTGTTACTTTGTTTTTTGAAGCTGTGCTTTATTTCCAGCCAATTGCAAAATCGGCTGCCAGGACACCTTCCGGCACTGGGGTCGGAATGACGTTTTTTAAATCCCGCCCCTACTTATTCATAACGCCCGGGATGACGCCTTCGTAGATCTCTTTTAGTTCGTCAATGTTGAATTCGAGATCATCTACCTGTAAAGAATCTTTGTTTACTTTCCCGAGCTCGAGACAGGGAATATCAGCCTCATCGAAAAGTTGTTTTACTTTGCTCAGATATTGTGATGAAACCGTCATCACCACACCCGACTGCGCTTCGCTAAAGAGAATCTCCTGCTTATTTCCGAGAAAACTCTGGGTTGAAATGTTCGCTCCCAGCCCGCTGAAGATCGCTTTCTCAATTAACGTTGTAATCAGTCCGCCGTCAGAAACATCGTGCAGTGATTTGAAATACTTCTCATCAACTCCATTTAGAATGGTTTCGTGGAGTTTTTGCTCAAAATCAAGATTAAGATGCGGAGCGTCGCCGGTGGTCAAACCGTGATTCCACGCTAAATATTCACTTCCACCCAAACCTTGTCGATCGGCACCCACAAATAAAACGATGTCATTTTCTTTTTTAAATCCGGGGGTTACAACCTTTTCAATATTGTCGATATAGCCAAGCATTCCGATGGTTGGCGTCGGGAAGACAGCTCCGGTTGGATTTTCGTTATATAAACTAACATTTCCACCCGTTACCGGCGTGCTAAAGGTTTTACAGGCATCGCCCATTCCGCCCACAGCTTCTTTAAAAACCCAATACTGTTCAGGTTTGTAGGGATTTCCAAAATTCAAACAGTTTGTGATCGCCATCGGTTTTCCACCCGAGCACACTACATTTCTCGCCGCTTCAGCCACGGCAATCTGCCCGCCTTTTCTCGGATTCAAATACACATAGCGTCCATTGCAATCGGTTTTCACAATTAATCCTTTTTTCGTGCCTTTAATACGAATAACGCCGCTGTCTGAATGTCCCGGCCCGGTTACTGTATTTGTCCGAACCATGTGATCGTACTGCTCAAACGCCCATCTTTTTGAAGCAATATTGGGAGATGAGAGCAATTTTAATACAGCTTCCTTGTAATCTTCAGGCACTTCTACTGTTGATTCATCAAACTGCTGGACTTCATCGAGATAATCGGGGCGTTTGGCTTCGCGGTCGTATTGAGGAGCTCCGCCGCCAAGAACAAGTGAATCGGCGGGAATATCAGCCTGAACTTTCCCGTCTTTTTTATAGACAACGTGTTTTGTATCGGTGACTTCACCAATTACCACAGCCTGCAGGTCCCATTTCTCAAAAACGTCAATTATTTCCTGCTCCCGGCCTTTATCAGCTACAATCAACATGCGCTCCTGACTTTCTGAGAGGAGCATTTCGTAAGCTGTCATCCCCTCTTCTCTGGCAGGAGTTTTATCGAGGTCGATCTCCATTCCGGTTTCTCCCTTAGCACTCATTTCGGATGAAGAGCAGGAAATTCCCGCTGCGCCCATATCCTGAACACCCACAACGGCTCCGGTTTTTATGGCTTCAAGCGTGGCTTCGAGAAGTTGTTTTTCCGTGAAAGGATCTCCCACCTGAACGCTTGGCCGTTTCGCCTCACTTGCTTCACTAATCTCTTCGGAGGCAAATGTCGCTCCGTGAATTCCGTCTCGTCCTGTGCTGGCTCCGGCAATAATCACCGGATTTCCCACGCCGCTGGCGATTGCTGAGGCCGTTTCTCCCTCTTTCACAATTCCCACGCTCATGGCGTTGACCAGAGGATTTCCCTCATAACTTTTATCAAAATAGATTTCGCCGCCCACGGTTGGGACGCCGAATGAATTTCCATAGTCACCAATTCCACGCACAACTCCATCAAGCAGATAACGCACGCGAGGTTCATCGAGGCTTCCGAAACGCAGAGAATTCAAACTGGCAACAGGCCGGGCTCCCATAGTAAAGATATCGCGGTGAATTCCGCCCACTCCGGTTGCTGCTCCCTGATACGGCTCAACCGCTGATGGGTGATTGTGACTTTCAATTTTAAACGCGCAGCCGAGTCCATCGCCAATATCAACCAGTCCCGCGTTTTCTTCACCCGCTCCAACCAAAAGCTGGGGACCTTCGTTGGGAAGAGTTTTAATCAGTTTTATAGAATTTTTATAGGAACAGTGTTCGCTCCACATCACTGAATAAACGCCCAATTCTGTAAATGATGGAGTGCGTCCCAGATAATCGAGGATCATCTGATACTCTTCTTCGGTAAGGCCGTGTTCTTTTGCTAAATCAAGATTTACTTCGGGTTCCTGAACCTTGGCTGACATATATAGCGGGGATATTTGGGATTGAAGATTTCGATGGCGTGGAAATATAAGGGTTAGCCTGTAGTTATGCTTCCGCTATTTTGGAAGATTTTATATTTGTGCGGGATGTGTTCGCCTACGCATATTGGGTCCCTGCACACTTTCCGGCACTGAGGCCGGAATGACGGTGGACTGGTTAGTTTTGTCTTAAAAACTAAAATCCCCGGTTTTGCCTTGCAAAAACGTCATTCCGGTCTTGTACCGGAATCTGTGCACCTACCAAGTGTTGCTTTTGGATGGTATTTTTTGATGCCTTGCTCTTATAAGCTGTGCAGCATTTACACCACGACACAAAATTGGTTGCCATCCTCACCTTCCGGCACCGGGGCCGACACCGAAGGCGCCGCGAAGCGAAATGACGGTGGGAACTGGCTTTCTGGTCATGAATGACGTCATTCCGCCCCGAAGCCTCGGGGCGGAATCTGGCCTGTTCTGGGGCTTCAACTTTGGATGGCTACTTGACATGCGTTTTTTTTGTGGGCAACAAGGCTTGGACCTGTTCTAAGCCTTGTTGCCCTCTTCACCTTCCGGCACTAAGGCCGGAATGACGTTGGGATTAACTTTTGTGACAGTAGTAACAGCGCCCAGAACTTTTTAAATTTTTGTAAAATGATTCATTGGTTCGTGAAAGCGACACGTTCACTGTTCCAGATTGATTATTTTTGAGTTTTACTCCCAATAAAACTGCTTTAGATGAATTATTTATATGCATTTTTGCTTATGTGTGCTGTATTACTGAGCACAGTATCCTGTTCACAAAAAGAAATTGAATTGAAACCATATCCTGAAACAAAGAAGGTTGATACCGTTGATATTTATCACGGCACCGAAGTACCTGACCACTATCGCTGGCTCGAAGACGACCTTTCTGATGAAACCGTGGCCTGGGTTGAAGCTCAGAATGAAGTTACGTTCGACTATCTGGAACAGATCCCATTTCGAAGCGACATTAATGAGCGATTAACCGGAATCTGGAATTATGAAAAGCTAAGCGCTCCGACACGTCACGGTGACTATTACTATTTCTCAAAAAATGACGGGCTTCAAAATCAATCGGTTTTGTACAGAACCACATCCATCGATGATATCGAGAATGCTGAAGTTTTCCTCGATCCCAACACCTTCTCTGAAGACGGCACCACGTCGTTAGCCGGAATCAGTTTTACTGAAGATGGCGACAAAGTGGTCTACATGATCTCCGAAGGCGGATCTGACTGGCGTAAAATAATTATCCGCGACACCCAATCGATGGAACAGATTGGTGATACATTGATCGATGTTAAATTCTCGGGACTCTCATGGAAAGGAAATGAAGGTTTTTTCTACAGCAGCTATGATAAACCTGAGGGAAGCGAACTTTCTGCCAAAACACAGAATCACAAGCTCTTTTATCATAAACTAAATACTCCTCAAAGTCAGGACCAGCTTGTTTTTGGAGGCGAAGAAACTCCACGCCGATACATTTTTGGAGGCGTTACAGAAGATGATCGTTATTTGATCATCAGCGCATCGGTGAGTACTACGGGAAATGAACTCTACTACAAAGATCTTCGCAGAGCAAATAATCCGGTAAAACCACTTGTCTCAAATTTCGATAATGATCACTCTGTGGTTGATAACATCGGTTCATCTCTACTTATTGAAACCAATTTCGATGCCCCTAACGGTCGTCTTGTAAAAGTTGACCTCTCAAAGCCATCAATACGAAACTGGAAAGACGTAATCCCTGAAAGTGAGTATGTGCTTTCTGTGAGCAACGGCGGTGGCTATCTTTTTGCCAACTATATGGTGGATGTCAAAAGTGAGGTATTTCAATATACCTACGAGGGAAAACGCCTACGAAAGATTGAATTGCCTGGTATTGGCACCACGGGCGGTTTCAGTGCTAAAAAAGATGATTCCACACTCTACTATCGTTTCACGTCATTTACCTATCCAGCAAGCTCATTCAGATATAACATTGAGACCGGAAATTCAGAGCTTTACTGGACACCTGAAATCGATTTTAATCCTGAAGCTTACACAACCGAGCAGGTTTTTTATAAGAGCAAAGACGGAACGGAAGTTCCAATGTTCATCACACACAAAAAAGGAATTGAGCTGAATGGCAAGAATCCCACCTATTTGTACGGTTATGGGGGATTTAATGTAAGCTTGCAGCCATCATTCAGCATCGCCCGGCTGGCATGGCTCGAACAAGGCGGAGTTTACGCTCAGCCTAATATTCGTGGCGGTGGTGAGTATGGTCAAAAATGGCATCTGGCCGGGACCAAATTAAACAAACAAAATGTATTTGATGATTTTATTGCCGCGGCTGAATATCTCATTGGTAACGGATACACTAACTCTGAGCGCTTAGCACTTGCGGGTGGATCAAATGGTGGCTTATTAGTTGGAGCGGTAATGACACAGCGGCCCGACCTTGCCTCTGTTGCACTTCCGGCAGTCGGTGTGCTCGATATGCTTCGCTATCATACCTTTACAGCCGGAGCCGGCTGGGCATACGATTATGGAACGGCTGAAGAGAGCAAAGAGATGTTTGAATACTTGCTTAACTACTCACCTGTTCACAATGTGGAAGAAGGCGTGGCTTATCCCGCGACCATGGTTACAACCGCCGATCACGATGACAGAGTTGTACCCGCTCATTCATTTAAATTTATTTCTGAACTACAGGACAAACATGCGGGAGAAAACCCTGTTATCATTCGTATTGCAACCAACGCGGGTCACGGAGCCGGTAAACCCACGTCTATGATTATTCAGGAATGGGCCGACAAATACGCCTTTACGTGGTGGAATATGGGATTTGAGCCTGAATATTAGGATTTGTTTTCCGGTTTAAGGCAATCTCTGTTTTTTTCGAAACGCAAAACCGTCCTTCCGTACCCCGTTACGGAAGGTGACCTGTCCGGCGGGCTTAAATCCTTGCAGGACGTTTGAAATGTGAAGTATTGTCTGTAGTACAACTAAGCTGGCCTGCTTTTAACTTGGTTGCCAGGACACCTTCCGGCACCGGGGCCGGAATGACGGTGGTATTAGCTTTGCAGTTCGTTCCAACGTCATTCCGCATTCAATTGCGGAATCTGGCCTGCCCGAAAGGTTTATGACTTGGAAGTCAGGTTTATCTGCTTTGTGTGGGTTGCATTACCTGATTGAGTTGATTCTTGACGTGGTTGCCCTCTTCACCTTCCGGCACTGAGGCCGATACCGAAGGCACTGCGAAGCGAAATGACGTAAACTGGTTAGCTTTGTCACTTGTTCTAACATTCTCTTTCAAATCACAAAACAAAAGTCCCTAAGAGGCGCATCAGCTCGTACACGTATTCATTGCCTTTGAATTCCAACACCACGGGCGGGTGATTTCCACTGAGAAAGAGTCTGACTTCAGCGTCTAAATCGGCATGACCCACGGTTTCAATTTCAAAAAAGTCGATACTGTGATAAGGAATGTTGAGATAGGTTTTCCGTTTTCCCGTCAACCCCTGCTTATCAAGTAGAATTAATCTTCTGTTGGTGAATACACAGATATCGTTGGCCAGCTTAAATGCCCTTTCAACCTTTTCACTCTGAATCAATAGCTCGCCAAAATCCCGGTCAAGTTTGTCGGCGTCAATTTCAGATGACTGTGCCAAAATACTGTCGAAAATTCCCATTTGTTTTAAATGCTCATAGCTTAGTTTTTCTTAGTCTTTTCCGGAAATTATTGATTCCAATTCCGACGTCCATTCTCCATGTATATAGTGCTCAGGAGTTTCAAAATCGTGACTGTAGTTTTTGAAGAGAATTAACTTGTTCACGTCTTTAAACCTATCCTGATCCAGCACATCCTTGGTGCGTTTCCATGTCCGATGCCACGCGCTTTCATTTTTTGTTGTAATTCGGGCGTAACAGATCAGGTATTTTTCGGGAGATTCATTTGTCAGCGCCAACGTGTACAGATTTCGGCGCATCTGCTCCAAACGAGCCTGATTAAAACCATTTCTGACATACATGCACTCCCATACTCCGCAAAAGAATTCAGGTGTATTGGCAAGATCATCACTTTTTCGGGGTGATCGGTTAGAAAGTGTGTCTATTGAGTGCTCCTGAACCGTATCAGGATTCAGCCAAACCAAATCGTAGCGCGTGCGGCGGATTTTCTTGTCTTGGCTTCTTCTGAGCGTCAACTTTCTGTCGAGTCGGAAAAAGCTGGGATAATCTATTTGAAGCGGTTTAATGCGCTGATCATTTTTGTTCGTGTAGGTGGCAGGCAGCTCTTTTTCAAGATGATTTGTCAAGTAATGAAGCACATTCGCCTGATTTAAAAATGCATTGGGATATTCTTTCACAAACCGATAAAACTGTGCGGTAGCCTCAATAATCTGCGAATTTGCCATCTGTTGGTCGATTTAATTTAGTTTGATACTTCATTCCGTTTCAAAGTAGTGATTAATAACGATATTTCAGGATTCTTGGGCAAATTTGACTTTTGATTGTTTTGGATGAGGTTTATGTGAAGTATCCGATTCGTTGATTTTGCGACTGTAAAAACTTCAACCACATTTAGGCATCAGCATGATGGCAATTTGCCATGTGAAATAATGTAGGTGATAATACAACAAGGACGTAATTCAAGCTTGGATGCCTTCTTCACCTTCCGGCATCCGCCGGAATGACGTTCTTTTGGGCATTTTGCTCGAATCCACCCGTCATTCCGCATTTATTGCGGAATCTGGCCTGCCCGAAGGCTCAAACTTTGGATGGCTCCTTGTCATGCGTTGTTTTTGTGGGTGATAATGCAGCTTGGGCTTATTTTAAGCCTGGTTGCCCTCTTCACCTTCCGGCACTGGGGCCGGAATGACGTTCTTTTGGGCTTTTTGGCTCGAATCAACGTCATTCCGGATTTATTCCGGAATCTGACCTGCCCGATTGCTTAAACTTTGTTCAGGCAGTTTGGAATGTGAAGTATGAAGAGGTTAAATGCAGCAACGCGGCCTGTTTTAAACATGGTTGCCTTTTTCACCTTCCGGCACTGGGGCCGACACCGAAGGCGCCGCGAAGCGATACCGAAGGCACCACGAAGTGCAATGACGTACACTGGTTACTTGGTTCTGAAAGTAAAAACTCGGGTTTTGAAATGACCTCAACATGCCTGAAAATCCCCCTGTTAAAAACAAATTCGGATTTGCCGGATTATTCTTTTTTTTGAAGCAGAACTCTTCTATTTTTGTGATCTGTGAAAAATCTGAATACACATACCACTTTCTTAAATGTAATCAACCTGTTGGTTGTGGCC
>Ga0306910_1000987_pt1 | contig 10657 bp, 11 predicted proteins | sample AntRauMFilla2698_FD_190438 | JGI IMG/M metagenome (GOLD analysis project Ga0306910, IMG submission 190438) | Saline lake microbial communities from Rauer Islands, Antarctica - Metagenome Filla 2 #698 (v2) (version 2) | ecosystem: Environmental > Aquatic > Non-marine Saline and Alkaline > Saline ... | reverse complement strand
TTACGGCTGAAAAGCTTAGTGTTTATGATCGTTCCAGAAACGCCCGGAGGAGTTTTTAGAGATGCATCTTTTACATCACCTGCTTTATCACCGAAAATGGCACGAAGAAGTTTTTCTTCTGGAGTTGGGTCCGTTTCACCTTTTGGAGTGATTTTACCAACCAGAATATCACCTGGATTGATTTTAGCACCAACTCTGATAATACCTTTCTCATTCAAGTTGCGAGTTGCTTCCTCACTTACGTTTGGAATCTCACGAGTAAGTTCTTCTTCACCACGTTTAGTGTCGCGAACTTGTTGTTCGAATTCTGTAATGTGAATTGAAGTATAGATATCGTCTTGAACAATACGCTCACTTACAACAATTGCATCCTCAAAGTTGTAACCTCTCCAAGGCATAAATGCCACAAGTAAATTACGTCCGAGAGCTAGTTCTCCACCATCAGTTGAACAACCATCAACAATTGCTTGTCCCTTTTTAACCTTATCGCCTACTTTAACAATAGAACGTTGGTTGGTACAAGTATCTTGGTTAGTTCTGGTGAATTTTTCTAGATCATATGACTTAATACCACCATCGAAATAACAATGTTGATCCAACTCGTCTCTTTCGTATTTGATACGAACTTCAGTTGAACTTACATATACTACTTCACCTTTTGCATCTGCAGTTATGATAGCACGTGAATCACGAGCAGCTCTATGCTCTAATCCTGTACCCACAACTGGTGCTTCTGGTCTTAATAATGGTACTGCCTGACGCTGCATGTTCGAGCCCATCAAGGCCCGGTTTGCATCATCATGCTCAATAAATGGTATTAAAGCAGCAGCTAATGATGTAATCTGGTTTGTAGCTACATCCATGTATTCGATCTCTTCTGCTTTGGCAACTAAGTAGTTACCTTCACGCATTCTTGAGAATACTGAATCATTTACAAATGAATTATTTTCATCTAATTCTGCATTTGCCTGAGCAATAACAGTTTCGTCTTCCTGCTCAGCTGCTAAATATTCAACACTTTTAGAAACTTTTTTGTCTTTTACTTTTCTGTAAGGAGTCTCAATGAATCCAAAATCATTCACTTTTGCATGAATACACAGTGATGATATAAGACCAATATTTGGACCTTCAGGAGTTTCAATCGGGCAAAGACGTCCATAATGAGTATAGTGAACATCACGAACTTCAAATCCAGCACGCTCACGGGTTAGACCACCAGGTCCAAGAGCAGACATACGACGTTTGTGCGTCAATTCTGCAAGAGGATTCGTTTGATCCATAAACTGTGAAAGCTGATTGGTACCAAAAAATGTATTAATCACACTGGAAATGGTACGAGCATTCACAAGATCCTGAGGTGTCAACTGCTCAGCATCACGAGAGTTCATTCTCTCTTTAATTGTTCTTGCCATTCTAGCAAGACCAATCGCAAATTGTTGTCCTAATTGCTCACCAACTGTTCTTACACGTCTGTTACTCAAATGATCAATATCATCCACTTGAGATTTCATGTTTTTAAGACGAATAACTTCAGTTATTATAGCAACAATATCTTCTTTCAGTAGATACTGAATATCTTCATTACCTTCTAAACGAAGACGCTTATTCAATCTGTATCGACCAACTTCACCCAGATCATACTTTTTATCACTAAAAAATAATCTCTCAAGTATAGAACGAGCTGTCTCAGGATCTGGCATCTCACCTGATCTGATTTGCTGATAAACTTCTCCTAGTGCAGAAGTTTCATCCCAGGTTGGATCTTTACGAAGCGTATTCATTACTACTGAACGCTCAGATTCTTCAGATGTGATTTTCTGAACCAATACCGTTTTTTGATCAACCTCACCAAACATTCCGAAGTCGTCTTCAGTCAACTCATGATCACGTTCAAATATGATCTTTCTATTTAAGGCTTCAGTAACTTCACCTGTTTCATCGTCAACTACTTCTTCCATCTCTTCAACGATGATGTTCTGAGCTAAGCGTTTTCCAACAAGATTCTTCTTGAAATTAGCTTTAGTTCCGATTTTTACATCTTCTGAGAGTTCAAAAAGACTCAATAGATCTAGATCAGAAGAAAATCCTAATGCACGCAACAATGTTGTAGCTGGAATTTTTTTCTTTCTATCTATATAAGCCCAGAGTACGTCGCGAATATCAGTTGTAAATTCAATCCATGAACCTTTAAAAGGTATAACACGAGCTGAATATAATTGAGTGCCATTCGGGTGAACAGATTGTCCAAAGAAAACACCTGGCGAACGGTGTAATTGCGATACAATCACACGCTCAGCGCCATTAATTATAAATGTCCCACGATTTGTCATCCATGGTAAATCGCCCAGAAAAACTTCCTGTTCAATTGTTTCACTAGCTTCATCGCTATCATCAACTGATGATAGTCTGAGCTTAGCTTTCAATGGAACTGAATAAGTTAATCCACGATCCTGACATTCTTTGATAGTATATCTAGGAACATCAACATTGTAGTATAAAAATTCGAGTATATGAGTTTCACGAGTATCCTGAATTGGAAAGTTCTCCAAGAAAATTCTCTGTAAACCTTGATTTACACGCTCATTAGGTGCAATATCAAGCTGAACGAATTTCTCGAACGACTCTAATTGTATATCCAGGAAATCAGGATATTCTAAAACTTCTTTTGTTCGCCCAAAAGATTGGCGATCCGTATGTGGAATAGTTTGCATCTTCTTGCTCAAAAGGAACCTCTCCTTTTTGTTGAAGGTAAATTAAACGGTAAAAACCCTATAAATAACAGGGTTAAGTAATATAGACGCCAATAGCCAATACCGTTTTCACGATATCGGCTATGTGCGAATATTGTAAAAAAGCTTATTTAAGCTCTACTGTAGCTCCAGCTTCTTCAAGCTTAGCTTTGATCTCTTCAGCTTCTGCTGTAGGAACACCTTCTTTGATGGTGTTTGGTGCGCCATCAACTAATCCTTTAGCTTCTTTCAGCCCAAGACCAGTGATACCGCGAACTTCTTTGATCACAGCGATTTTCTTTCCACCAGCAGCTTGTAGAACAACGTCAAATTCAGTTTGCTCTTCAGCTCCACCAGCAGCGTCTCCGCCTCCGGCTGGGCCAGCAACAGCAACAGCTGCAGCAGCAGGTTTGATATCGTATTCTTCTTCAAGAACTTTTGCTAGTTCGTTTGCTTCTTTGATAGTTAGGTTGACAAGCTCTTCAGCTAGTTTATTAACGTCAGCCATTTTTATCTCCAGTTGTTTTTTTAAAGTAAAATTATCAATGTCTTACGACATGTTATATAAATATTATTCTTCGCCTTTTTCGGCAATAGTTTTAATAGCACCAACAAGGTTTGACCCTTGGGCAGTAAGCGCACTTACTACACTTTGCGCAGGTGACATCAACAGACCAAGTATATCGCCAAGAACTTCGTTTTTAGACTTCATTGCGGCGAGAGCTTCCAATTTATCAGAAGAATAGAATTCGCCATCAATAAATGCGGCTTTAAATTCCGGGTACTTCTTATCTTTTGTAAACTCTTTTAATACTTTAGCTGGTGCGGACAATTCATCTTCAACGAATGCAAAAGCATTTTGCTCAACCAAAGAAGAGAGTACTTTATCGTAGCCTCCAACTTCTTCCATTGCAAGCTTCATAAGCTTATTCTTGTATACTTTGAAGAAGATGTCTCCTTTACGGAATGCTCCACGCAGTTCGTTAGCGTCAGCAACAGACATGCCGGTGTACTTGGTGATATAAATACCATTAGCACTATTCAGCTTTTCTGTGATTTCGTCTAAGACTGCTCTTTTTTCTGCAGTAGGCATAATTTTTAATTCCTCCTATTTATAGGGATGTAACTGCGGTTCTACTTATAGGTATGCTTGGCCCCATAGTACTACTCATGAAAACTGATTTCACATATAGTCCTTTAGCAGATGATGGTCTCAATCGCATTACAGTTGCAAGAAATGCTTCAGCATTTTCTTTAATTGCAGTTGCGTCGAAACTAATTTTAGCTACTGATGTGTGTAAGATTCCGAATTTATCAACTCGAAAATCAATCTGACCTGCTTTAACTTGCTTAACAGCTTCAGCTACATCCATTGTAACAGTTCCACTTTTAGGGTTAGGCATAAGCCCTCGCGGTCCTAGGAAACGACCTAGTTTACCGAGTTTTCCCATTGCATCTGGTGTAGCGATTATCACATCGATATCCGCCCAACCTTCTTCAATTTTTTTAATGTATTCATCCATACCAACAAAGTCGGCACCTGCTTCTCTGGCTTCATCTTGTTTTGCTTCGTTAACCAAAGCTAAAACTCGAACTTCTTTACCTGTTCCGTGAGGTAAACTCACAGTTCCACGTACCATTTGATCGGCGTGTCGTGGATCAACTCCTAAGCGGATATCAATATCAACTGAGGCGTCAAAATTTCGGTTTGAAGTTTTTTTAACCAGATCGCATGCTTCCTCCAGAGAATATTCAATCTCCGGATTAACTAATGCCACGGCTTGTTCGTATTTCTTTCCTTTTTTTGCCATAATCACAACTCCTTATTTATCGCGATTTACTCTTAGACCCATACTCCGAGCCGTTCCTGCAATCATTTCGGCACCAGCTTCAATGTCAAACGCATTTAAGTCTTCCATTTTTTCTTGTGCTATATCTTTGCATTGGCTCCAGGTAACTGTTCCAACTTTCTTTAAGTTGGGTTCCCCTGAACCGGATTTCAGTTTCGCAGCTTTCATTAACAATACTGGCGCTGGTGGTGTCTTTGTTTTAAAAGCAAAAGACTTATCAGCGTATACAGTTATTTCAACTGGAATTACAGTTCCGGTTTTTTCCTGAGTCTTAGCATTAAAGGCTTTACAAAACTCCATAATGTTAATTCCAGCTTGACCGAGAGCCGGTCCTACTGGAGGGGCAGGGTTTGCCTGGCCACCAACAATTTGGAGCTTCAGGATTCTTTCAACTTTTTTAGCCATGGATTATCAGGATCCTAATGATTAATAACTTCTGTTTGGTTGCGTAATAGCTAGCATCAACTAGTTTCTTTAATTTAAGTAGTGGATTCCACTTGGTTCACATCTACTTCTACAGGGGTTCGGCGTCCAAAAATGGAAACCATCACTCTCAGTTTTAATTTATCGGTGTTAACCTCCTGTACGGTACCATCAAAATCTTTGAAAGGACCGGAAATAACTTTTACGAGATCACCTTCACTAAATGGTATCTCTATATTTGCATTCTCTTCTCCACCTTCTTTAACACGGCCGATAATTCTCGACACTTCGTGCTTCTTTAATGGGTGAGGAACAGTTTGCGTCTTACCTACTTTTAAAAATCCTAAGCAGGAAGGTGCACTTTGAACTAAATTATTTACTTCTTCATCATAATGTGTATTGAGCAAGATATAACCTGGGAAAAAATTCTTTTCTCTGGTTTTTTTCTTTCCTCCGCGAATCTCAACTATAGTCTCAGTTGGGACAAGTACTTCTTTTACTTTGTCTCCTAAACCTAGTTCTTCGATCTCGCGTTCAAGAAATTCTTTTACCTTATTCTCATGACTGGAGAAACAACGTACTACATACCAGTCATGTATTAGTTCAACACTCATGTTCTTAATTGTAAATGTATTCTAAAGCAGTACTATATACTTGGTCAACACCAAATATAAATACAGATAGAATTATCGAGAAAACTACTACGATTACAGTACTGTCAATAAGTTCTTTTTGAGTTGGCCATGCCACCTTTTTGAACTCATTTACAACACCTTCGAAAACTCCTGATAATTTAGCCATTATGCTTATTCGTTTAATTTATTTGCACGGGCGGAGAGACTCGAACTCCCGACACCTGGTTTTGGAGACCAGTGCTCTACCAACTGAGCTACGCCCGTTTATACACGGAAAGTAGATGGCGTAAACCATCTACTTTGACCGCAAAATCGCTTAGCTGGTAGTGCTTAGTCTAAAATTTTTGTTACCACACCAGCACCTACCGTACGTCCACCTTCGCGGATCGCAAATCGTAAGCCGTCTTCCATCGCTACTGGCTGAATCAATGTTACTGAGAGCTTTACATTATCTCCCGGCATCACCATTTCAACTCCACTTGGTAGTTCGCAAGAACCTGTTACATCCGTTGTACGGAAGTAAAACTGTGGACGGTAGCCTTTGAAAAATGGAGTGTGTCTTCCACCTTCATCTTTACTCAATACATACACTTCACACTCAAACTGCTTGTGCGGTGTTATTGTACCTGGCTTACATAGCACCATTCCGCGCTGTAAGTCTTCTTTTGCAATTCCTCGTAGCAGGATTCCCGCGTTATCACCCGCCTGACCTTGGTCAAGGAGTCGACGGAACATCTCAATTCCTGTTACTACACTCTTCATCGGAGCTTCTACAATTCCTACAATCTCAATCTCATCGTTCAATTTAAGGATACCACGCTCGATACGACCTGTTGCTACTGTTCCACGACCTGTGATAGAAAATACATCTTCAACCGGCATTAGGAACGGCTTGTCAACATCACGCTCTGGAGTTGGAATAGTGTCATCAACAGCTTTCATAAGCTCAATCACTTTCTCTTCCCACTGCGCTTCCCCGTTGAGGGCGCCAAGAGCTGATCCCTGAATCACAGGTATCTCGTCTCCGTCAAATTCGTACGCTGAGAGTAATTCTCTGATCTCTAGCTCTACCAATTCTAATAACTCTTCATCATCTACTAGATCAACTTTGTTCATGAACACTACAATCTGTGGTACACCAACCTGGCGCGCTAACAAGATGTGCTCACGAGTTTGTGGCATAGGACCGTCGGTGGCTGCTACCACTACAATAGCTCCATCCATTTGCGCCGCGCCTGTTACCATGTTCTTTACGTAATCTGCGTGACCTGGGCAATCCACATGTGCGTAATGACGCGCTTCTGTTTCATACTCAACGTGTGCAGTCGCTATTGTGATACCACGCTCTCTTTCTTCCGGAGCGTTGTCAATTTGATCAAAGGCTTGTGCTACTCCACCGTATGTCTTCGCCATTACAGTCGTAATAGCCGCTGTTAGCGTAGTTTTACCGTGATCTACGTGTCCAATCGTTCCCACATTAACATGTGGCTTGGTGCGTTGAAAGGTCTCTTTTGCCATAACTTTTATTCTTCTTTGTGTTAATTAAATTTTAAAACGATCATCGACAGAGCCGATAGTCGGATTTGAACCGACGACCCCTTCCTTACCATGGAAGTGCTCTACCTCTGAGCTATATCGGCTTCTATTCCATTGAGCGAGCGACCGGGATCGAACCGGCAACATTCACCTTGGAAGGGTGACACTCTACCAATTGAGTTACGCTCGCTTGCAAGTGGGGAGAGCAGGATTCGAACCTACGAAGTCGTAAGACAACAGATTTACAGTCTGCCCCAGTTGGCCGCTTTGGTATCTCCCCCAAATTCTTTCAATAAATGAGCCAGTGGCCGGAGTCGAACCGACGACCGACGGTTTACAAAACCGTTGCTCTACCAACTGAGCTACACTGGCATTTTGCGAAAGACTGGAAAAATACTCATAGTTCATCTTATAGTCAACAAATGAAACTAAAATTTTATTACCCTATTTCTCGTCTTCTGCTTTGCTTTTTTGAGCTTTCAAAGCTACGATTCTTATAAAAAAAAACAATACCATTATTGCTAAAATTATTTTGCCATAATTGGACAAATAACTTCCAATTACTTCCCAATTATCTTGTACATACCAACCGGATCCTAGCAGCAAAGTATTCCATAATATCGAGCTCAAAAAAGAATTAAGTGTGGTGATCGGCACTTTTAAACCCGTCATCCCGGTTGTTAGAGAAATCACTGAACGCGTACCTGCCAAAAAGCGATTACCAAAAACAATCCACTGTCCCCACCTATGCATCCACCTTTTTCCCTTTTGGAAATATTTATAATCTATGAAACGAAGTATAAAGTGGCTCTTTGGGTTGTCTTCAATTTGAGATCCCCACCGCCGACCAAACCAATACATATTCATAAATCCGAGAACAGAAGCTGCAACAGTAACCATTAATAAAATCGTAAACGATACTGTTCCCTCTGCAGCGAGGTAACCTCCGAATGCAACAATGACATCACCTGGCATAGGTGGTATCAAATTTTCTAAGTATGCAATCCCAAAGAAGATCAAATAGATTCCCAAAGGAGGTACTACATCAATCCAATCTACAATACTTTGAACAATTTGATCTGCCATCACTCGATTTTTGAGAGTAAAACCACTGCTGAACTTGAAATCCCTTCTTTCTTACCTTCAAATCCTAGCCATTCAGATGTAGTTGCTTTAACTGAAACGTCATCTATTTCAACTTCCAGATCGGTAGATATTACTTTCCTTATTGCTATAATGTACGGAGCGAGCTTTGGTTCTTGTGCTACAATAGTGGCGTCAAGATTCGATAGCTGATACCCTTTTTCTTTTATCAATTTATAAGCATCTCTCAAAAGTATACGACTATCAACATTCTTATATGCTGGGTCTGAATCTGGGAAATGCTTTCCAATATCGCCGAGAGCTAATGCCCCGAGTAAAGCATCTGTTATAGCATGCAACAATACATCAGCATCTGAGTGCCCGTAAAGTCCTAAATCATGAGGGATTTCAACGCCCCCAAGAATTAACTTTCTGCCTTTAACTAGTTTATGAACGTCGTAACCGTATCCGATTCTCATTTTCTTCATAAGTTATTTTCTATAATAAGCTCTGCAACTCTCAAATCTAACGGATAAGTGATCTTAAAGTTATTGCGACTACTTTCAATCATTTTGATATGTCCACCAATTCTCTCTACTAATGAAGCATCATCTGTACCAAGAAAATTATTATCTATCGCAAATTTATACGCTTCCTTAAGTAGCTCTTTTTTGAAAATCTGTGGAGTTTGAGCTTGCCAAAGTTCTGAACGGTCTGGCGTTTCTTTAATAATATTCTCTTTGTCTACTTTCTTGATTGTATCTTTTGCCGGAACTCCAAGTACAGCACCTCCAAATTCAGAGGCCGCTTTAAAACAATTCGAAATCTGTTCAGAATCTACAAAAGGACGTACTGCATCATGAATCGCAACCAAACTTACATCATCGCTAAGTTCGTTTAATGCATTTTCTATTGAATATTGCCTTTCTGTTCCGCCTACAATTACTTGAAAAGAAATATTTGAGTAATTAATGTTCTCAAATATTTCTTGGCAATCTTTCAGGTAATTTACTGATGTAGCAACAATTACCTGCGTTAAGCCTTCAACGTCTATAAATCGCTCAATAGATCGCTGAAGAATAGTCTTGCCAAGAATTTTGATGTAAGGCTTTGGAATATCGGAACCCAAACGGGTTCCTGATCCGGCAGCCGGTATTATGACCGCCTTTTTTTCCAATTAAATAATCAACATTGCATCGCCAAATGAAAATAAGCGATAGTTTTCCTTTTTTGCCTCTTCGTAAGCTTCCATCATAAAATCATATCCACCAAAAGCGGCAGCCAACATTAACAATGTTGACTCTGGTCTATGAAAGTTGGTAATCAAAGCTTCTGTAATTTTGAATGGGTACTGTGGATAGATAAACTTATCAGTCCAACCTGTTCCCATTTTAGACATACCGCTCGCCATTACACTGGTTTCGATAGCTCTAACAGCACTTGTACCAATTGCTACTACTTTATTTGTCTTAGACTTCAATGCAATATTGATCTTATCAGAGGTGTCTTTTGATAAGAAATAATTCTCAGAGTCCATTCTGTGTTTTGTTAGATCTTCAACTTCAACATTACGGAATGTCCCCCAGCCTATATGCAAAGTAATTGGCAGCATTTGAACACCTTTCTTCTCAATTTTCTCAATCAATTCTTTAGTAAAATGCATCCCTGCAGTTGGAGCAGCTACTGCACCACGCTCTGTTGCATAAACTGTTTGGTACCGCTCCTTATCTGCATCAACTGGCTCTCTTTCGATATATGGAGGCAAAGGCATTTTGCCTAATGAGTCTAATTTCTTGTACAATTCTTCGTAGCCACCTTCAAACAAGAATCGTATTGTTCTACCGCGAGAAGTTGTGTTATCAACAACTTCTGCCATCAATTCATCGTCTTCTTCCCCAAAATAAAGTTTATTTCCTATTCGGATTTTTCTCGCAGGCTCAACAAGAACATCCCATAACATATTTTCAGGTTGCAGCTCGCGCAGAAGAAATACTTCAATATCTGCTTCAGTTTTTTCTTTCTTACCATTTAAACGAGCAGGAAAAACCTTAGTATTGTTATAAATAACTACATCGCCTTCATTTAAATACTCATGAATATCTGAGAATTTTTTATGCTGAATAGTTTGTTCTGCTCTGTTAAGAACCATAAGACGCGCATCGTCTCTTTTCTCTAATGGTTCTTCTGGTACATTTAATCCTTCAAGTTCGTATCTAAAGTCGGTGAGTTTCATCTCTCCTTGGGTTGGATGGTAGTTTCAAATTGCTGTTTTAAAAGTCGAGAAAGATAACTTTTTATTCAATCTTTTTCAATTCAACTTCATTTGAACTACTATTTATTATTAGTTGTTGTTTCGTTATACTTATAGAATAGGTTCACCGTTAACGAGCCAAACATATAC
>Ga0306910_1000984_pt1 | contig 10700 bp, 11 predicted proteins | sample AntRauMFilla2698_FD_190438 | JGI IMG/M metagenome (GOLD analysis project Ga0306910, IMG submission 190438) | Saline lake microbial communities from Rauer Islands, Antarctica - Metagenome Filla 2 #698 (v2) (version 2) | ecosystem: Environmental > Aquatic > Non-marine Saline and Alkaline > Saline ... | reverse complement strand
ATTGTCTCCCATCTTGTGCGGTACGTGATATTTTGGGGTTTCACACACGCGATTAAATGATTGCGAATATAGTTCATTGTACGGACTCTTACCGCCGCGCCCTCTTGACCAGAATCACAGTCAGCGCAATGCCGCCGGCCACCGACAGGATGCCCAGCACAATCAGCAGGATGACCCACCACGTAAAGACGGTGGACTTGGGCTCAGTCACCTCCACCTCCACCACCTCCTCCTCCACTTCGGCCGCCGTCTCGTCCTCGGCGGCGGCCTCTTCCTCGGCCTCAAGCGTGACTTGACGGTTAAAGGTTGAGGGGAAGTCCGGGTTGACATATGTGATCAAAGAGACACGGTTGTACTGATCCAGTTCCGCGGGGTTTTCCTGACAGTAGATGTATATATTCGCATCCGCAGTACCAAACCGACTTGTCATTGTAATTTCCCCTTCGGGTGGGGGGGGGGCCGACCCCCGCACCAACGAGACATCAGAGAAGCGTCCTGACCCAATCTGCCGGACGTAGGAGAAGGTATTCCAGTTCGCTGCTCCCGCATCGCGCTTGATGATGTGGTATTGACTAATATTAAGGTCCACACCGAGATTTTGGGCATACTCATCTACGCGGATAATATACAAGTACTCTGTCTCTGTCATGTGGTAGATATTAATAATGCTAAGAGTGGAGCCTGCCTCCAGTTCACCGGCGACCAGAGCTTCATCATAGGCTGCAATGAGGGTTGGTGCGTTGTAATCTGCTGTGGGGATTTCATTAAAATCTGCAGCTGGATTCGGATTGTCCCAAGGGGTGTTTCCCCCTCTGAATGTAAGAAAACCTGCATATATGAAGTCCATATCAGAACTGATATGTGAAGGATAAATCAAAGTTTCGTAGTTGTACACCGTCATGTTCCCCCGTGTTCCAATGTAGAGACAAGAGTCCCCCAGGCTGCTGGCAGATATCACAGCCCACGTCTGTGCTGTGTTATCGGACACGGACGTTGGTCTGTGTATGACGGTAAGGCCATAAGTGGGCCTGGAGTGATTTGCAAATACATCCGATGCGCCCTGAGAGGTTCCTGAAGGAAAGTCATACCAGTGCACGGTGGGTATGGACCCCGTCCCTGCATCAACATACTCGCTATGCCCCACCACAAGTGTGCTACCGTCGGTGTTTGCGGCAACTTGGTTGCGCTTCAAATCCGAGGCCCATGTGACGAGGATCGACAGCGAAACGTTGTCAAGGTCCGATGCATCAAGAATGCAGACGTGCATATCATCGTCGTCTGCATATATGAGCACTCCGTAATCCCCTTTCAGAATCACGCCCTGAGTTTCAGAAAATCCAAGCGGGGTTAGATCCGTATTGGACTCTATCTCATGGATTATACTTGACAGGTTGGTGCTTGACAGGAGTGTGCCGTCAGACGTGCTGATGACCTGGTAATAGACGTCATTGTCTGTATCTAACGCAGCCATCGCTAGGTTACCATCCTCTCTCTCATCCATGGAGATGGTCTTATAAAACGTACCCGAAACTGAGGATGGGTACACGTTTACCTCCCTCGTTTTTAGTCTCGAGGCTAGGTTGACTACGGTCCTTTCGGTGCCGCCCGAGTTCCCTGTGGCCGTAATCGAGCCGAGGACATCTGACAGTGCTGAGGAAACTTCACCCGTTGCTGTCACCATCAGCGTCTTGCCATCGTTGGTGACCTTACCCTCGTAGTCGGACGGAAGGCTGGTTGTAGCGAGCGTGCCCTCGTCCGCAGTGACGAGAATTTCATGTACAGGAGCGAATTCGCTGCTAGTGGCTGTCAGGTCCGAAAACGGCTTTGAGTTGCTGACTGTGGCGGTTGAAGTTCCCGTAACTCTCGCACCAAACGATGATCTGAGATCCGTGACAAGCTGCGCGCTCATATTAGTATTTTTTTACTACGCATGGGGTTGTAATATTTAGCGCGACTTACCGCCGCGCCCTCTTGACCAGAACCACAGTCAGCGCAATGCCGCCGGCCACCGCCAGGATGCCCAGCACAATCAGCAGGATGATCCACCACGCAAAGACAGCGGACTTGGGCTCAGTCACGGTCACCGGCACATTGAAAGGCTCCTCATCGGGTGTCAAAGCAAGCACACTTGTAGGGAGTGACAGTACCGTCTCGCGACCTACGTTGACGTACACACCTTGCATCCCGACTCCCATCTTCGTCGCGGATATGACTTGATTCCCAAATCCGTCGTCGAAGGTGTAGAGCCTATGGCTGTAATCGATACTCGTACCATCGATTGTGAGCCCTGCGTACAGACGAAGAAATACGAACGTGTTAATGTTGGAAATACCCGTCGCACGCTTCACTTCGAACACAATGCTATCGGTCTGTGCTTGGCTAATGCAGGCGTAGTGAAAGTCACCATCGTCATCGGTCCGGAGGAACTCAATATAGTACAAAGTTGTGGCGGCCGCTGTACCGCTGGCTGTGAGAGCATCCTGAACCGCCGCATCCAGTGTGGCAGGTATGTCGCCCGTGGCTGCATTGGGATACGCATCGCTACCGTCAGTGTAAAGGTGATAGGTCAACGTATCACCCGCACTGCTCAATGTAAACACCCCCTGAGGGTCAAGGGTACGCGCTACAAACGCGGGAGTGTTTTGGTAAGCCATGCTCCCCGGAACTCCGTAGATACAGCCCGCATCGAGTTCGAACAGAGCAGTGCCGTCGTGGCCCCGAGGCGCATGTGTGATTGTAAAGTCAATATCAAAGGAATCGAGAGTCCCCGTATTTCCACCCTCGTCATCAAGCCAATTGAAGTAGGTATATATATCACCCGAGAGCAGGTTCGTTTCGACGACAATATAAGCGTTCAGGCCATTATTCGCAACTGCTTGCAGCGCGAAATCAAAATTTGCATCACTTGTGCGCGTATTCAATGGCACGGCCATATGCGTATCGATATCAAGCAAGTGGACGTAGTGGGACACGCTACGGCTGGAGACCACAATGATCTTGCCACTACCGAGCATGGCTGCTGCCATGGCGGAGTGTCCATTATCAACCATCAGTAATGGGTTTCCAACTGCCTCCCTCAGCAATTCCTGAACCTTGACCGTTTCGCTGGTCGCGGACTTCGCGTCTACGTGTGTTACAGCGATATCGTCATCAACATCGTGCGCTAGAATGTAATACCCCCCCTCCGTAGGAGCCACCCCAAGCACGCTGTTCAGTGTCATCCCTGGCACACTGAGGTGAAAGTAAGGGTCCTGTACCATGCGTAGAGATACAATATCGCCTTCGTCAAAGAGGGCGGCAGATGTAAACGTAATCGCTGCGACTGCATCGTTAGCGGTACCTGTCTCACCCGTGGTGGACTTGGTGATTGTGATAGTACTGCCCGCGACAGAGCTTGTCCAGCCCTCAACAGTGCCGAAACCGGGAGTTTGACTTTCTCGCGTACTCGCCGTCAGTGTGCGAATGGCGCACATGGTGAAATCTTCAATATCCAGGGCGGACAGGGGTGTGCCTACCTGCCCTGAGGTGACTACCGGTTTCTCCGACGTGTTCAAAGACACTGCGGGTTGAAACGGGGCCTCCCCGCCGGTGGTGATGGTCAGTGTAGCCTGATTCATCGATCGCTCTGTGCTGTTTCCATGTCATGGGGTGGGCTTACAATCTCGAAGTGCGATTGTGAGCATTGCGTGATTCTGGTTATGACGGCCTGGTGATGTTTACCTGTACTTTTATGTGTGGTATGCGTTACGTTCGCACCAGGAATAAGTGACCAGCACCCTATCATTGACGTTCGTTCACAGCGACCCTGCCCCATGAGTCTGTGCCCCGCGTGCACCCATCCGGCTGTGCGGCCGTACGTTTTTGACGCGTGCGGCCACACCCTGTGCTCTGCGTGCGTGAAGCCCCCGATGAACGCAACGTTCGAGCGCGGGACATGCCCTCAGTGTGGTCTCAGCGGAAAAGTCACACTATCCTTTGACAGAGATCAGAGAAACTTGTCGGCGTTTGGGTTGCTGTACCAGAGAACAGAGGCTGCGCGACCCCCTTCCAGCGACCACAAAGTCATCTCGGTCGAGGAGGCCATCCCCGCGGTGTCCTCAGGGACCCGCCCCCCCCCCGCCGTGGGGGGGGACATCGTCGTCTACTTTGACCTCGAGACCACCGGCCTGAACACTATGCTCGACCGGATCACGCAGATTGCCGCCGTGGCCGAGACGGGGGGTGACCGGACGGAGGAGTTCAACACCCTCGTCAAGACCGAGCGGAAGATCACCGAGGGGGCCACCAGCGTTACGGGCCTCACCAACGAGATGCTGCGGGACGCTCCCCCCTTCAAGAAGGCCATGGGGGACTTTCTGTTGTGGCTGAACACCCTTCGCCGCGGCCGGAGGGTGACCCTGATCGCCCACAACGGTATCGGGTACGACTACCCCCTGCTGTTCAACGAGATGTGGGACGCCAACATGACCCCGTACATGACTCTCAACCGCGCGGGGGTGACGGCCATGTTCGATTCTTGCGTGTGGGCACGGTTCAATGTCGCGCCCCACAAGACCGTTAAGCTGGACTGCGGTCGTCCCTCGTACTCCAACGACAGCCTCTACAGGGCGGTCACGGGGAAGTCCATTGAGAACGCGCACGACGCGCTGTCCGACTGCCGCGCGCTGAGGGTCGTGTGCCGCTCCCCCCTCTTCTCCGAAAAGGAGGTGGACTTCCACACCCCCAACGGCCACTCCTGTCGCAGCTTGCGCGAGACGGTTGATCGCTTCCAGACGGCGCGCGAGTCCATCGACAACACGGAGCGCCGCAACATCTCTGACCGCATCCGCACCAGTACCAAGCGCACACTGCTGAACTTTTTGGGCTGCAAGCCGCCCGCCGCCAAGGAGGGCGGCACCGCGTCCTCGGACGGCAACCCTCGCCCCAGTAAGGTTGCCAAAAAGAAATAACCCCCCCCCCTCCCTCCCCCGCTGCCCCCTTAGCAGTCATCCCAATGCCCGTGGGCACGCGCAGCAGGGCCGTGATGGAGTGTGTGGACTGCGGCCGCCGACTGGCGCTCGCCATGTTTGGGCGTGAGAAGAGAAATCGCAACGGCCGTCGCCGCCGGTGCCGCACGTGCAACTCCGTGTGCCGTGAGCGCTCCCGTAACACTGAAATGGGCCAGGTGTCCCGCCTCGTGCAGAGGTCGCGCAGGAATTCGCGCGCCCGCGGCGCCCGCGACCCCGCCCGGGGCGTCAACCGCATCGACAATGACTTTGTGTTCCAACAGCTGCGGGCGCAGGACTACAAGTGCTACTACTCGGCCCTCCCCCTCTCCTTTGTCACCAAGGACATGCACCAGGCCAGCCTGGAGCGTCTGGACGACACACAGGGTTACGTGCCGGAAAACACCGTCATCGTGTGTAAAATGTTCAACATTGGGCAGGGCCGGACGATGAGCCGCCGCAAGTTTCGGCACGTTGTGGGGCACCGGGACCACCCCTTCACCGCAGCCGAGTACCGGGCGCAGATGAAACACATCCGTGCGTTTGCTAGCAGCGCGTACCACAGTGCCAGGGGTTCGTGCAAGCAACGCAACCGCACGCGGCCTCACGAGCGTCACGAAGTGACCGTGACCCAGCAGGACCTGGTGGACTTGGTGTGGGCGCAGCGCGGCCTGTGCGCCTACTCCGACGTCCGCATGAGCTTTGAGATTGGTAGCCCCGACTGGATGGTCTCGTTGGAGAGGATGGACCCGCGGAAGGGCTACACGCGGGACAACGTTGTCCTCGTCTGCTTGGAGTTCAATACCATGGTCCAGCTCACCCGCGAGCGCGTTCAGTCGTGGAGGGGGGTGGGTGGGGCGGAAATGTTGACGCGCGCCCGTACAAGGAAACGGCGGCGCGACAATGACGTGGAGACTTCAGCTGCGTCCGGACGCGCCGGAAAAGTACAGTGTTCCGGACGAGGTCGTTGAGGCGATTGCGCACTCTGTGCACGGGTTGGACCCTCACGACCCGGTGTTCCGACGCGACAGGTGCTACCCGTGGAAGCTGTGGAACTGCGTGGTGGCGAAGGAGCGGGTGGGCACCGCGGTCGGCATGGACGTGTATATCAAGACGCCGATGACGTCCAGGCGCTCGGGGTGGTCGCAGAGCCTGAAGCGCCTGCTGGCCTACCACTACTTTGGGCACGTTGACGACCCTACCACCTCCTCCCGCGCCCAGTGCCCGTGTGGTAGCCTCACCCCCTACGGCAAGTGCTGCTTCCCCACCATTCGCATGTCCTGCCACGTCCACACGGGGTTCCGCAACTGCGGACTTTGTATCAACCCCATGCACTTCGTGGCGGGTACGAACGCCGACCCCCCGGAGGGGGGCAAGTTCCCCGAGACATGCCCGGTGCTGCGCCCGTGCGCGCCGTGCGATGTGTGCTCGTGGACCCCGTACGAGTTCGCCGCCACTGACCGCCTGGCGGGGTATCACGAGGGCGCCTGCGAGTCGTCCCTGATCCTCAACAACTCCGGGGCGTCCGTGGTGCAGGGCAAACTGGACCAGTGGAGGCACGAGGCCCTGCGCAACGGTTTGCGGAGGGAGCAGGCCATGTGCAAGAAGGGGGACGGGGATAGCAGGGCGTGCAAGCACGCTCGGAAGTACCTCTTGCAACAGTACGGCGACAGGTGTGAGACTGAAGTTTATGAGTAAACGACGTGTGCCTCACTCGCCAATTGTATCCCCGGGGTTGTGGGACGCAATGAAAATGGTGGTGAGGGAGTGGTCGGCGTCCGCCACCCTGTCGCCCATCAGGTACACCACCTTGATAGGGTGTTCGGACGAGAGTAGGGAAATGCGCATCATCTCGTTCAGCGGCACCCCCTTGACAACGGGCTCAAAGTCGGACGACTTGAAGGTCGTGGAAAACGTCTTGACACCCTCGTGCTTGAGGCATTCGAGCACGCTTGCCTCGTCCAGCGCGATCGGTAGCTGCACATGAATGCCCTCGCTGGAGGAGAAGAGCACCAGCTGCCTGTTGTTGCAGTCGACCTTCATCGTGAAAATATTTCCGGGCATTTGGGTGACGGCCACGCGGAAACGCTTCGAGTCAAGCTGCAGCGTCACGGGGTAGTGGAAGTCCCCCTCCGGAATGACAAAGGCCTCGTCGTCGATCTGGTTCACCGAGAGCGTCACGGGGGGCTGGTTGGCGGCCAGCGCCTTGATCTCAATATTGGCGGCAGTCCCCCTCACGACGATCGTTTGCGTCCCCAGCTTTGACGCCGTGCCGAGCTGCTTGATGATTTTTGAGGTGTGCAACCTCACAACCATGTTGTCGTCCGTTGGTTGCTCGCTCACCCTCAGGTGCTCAAACATGGAGGCCTTCATGGAGGAGGCGATGTAGATGGAGGCGTCCTTGATGAAGGAGACGAGGGTTACCCCCTCGCGCGTGACCAGCATGTTGACCTGCCCGTCCTTGCCGTTCTCCATCATACGAAGCACCGTCTCCAACATCTTCAGCGAGGTGGTGGCTTGAAACTGGAACAGGTGCGTCTGCGGGTCGTACGCGTCGATCTCCCGCTGCGTGTCCACGTACGTCTCCTCACGCACACACTGGTCGCTCCCCTTGCGCCTACGTTTAGGCGACACTTTGGCCGAGGCCGCACCGCCCTGCGGGTCCGCCGTGCGCTTGGAGCGTGCGGTGGAGGACGGGGGGTGTGGGGGTGGCGAGGGGGGGGCGGGGCCCGTGACGGCGTCGCTGAGATCGAGCATACGTTCGAGGGTGTTGGACGGCGACGCCATGTCGAAGGCGGGGAGTGAGGGTGTGGGGGTGGAGTTATGCATCTGCAAACGCGTGGATCTATACCTTTGTGAATATCTGAATATTCACTTAGAAAGCGTTACCACCGCGGACGGTTACACCCCCTCGTGCATGATCGCGTACAGGCTGCGGGACTGGTACGCTTGCGTTTCTGCAACTACCAACTTCAAGGCGTCCCTCTGCGCGTCGGTAAGTGTCCACCCCGACTCTGCAACCTCGAACTTGACGGTCAAGTCCACCTCGCTTGACAGCCTTGCTTCCCCACCGTCCTCGTGCCCCTCGTCATCGCTGACCACGTACGTGCCCTTCCACAGCGTGTGGGTGCATGAAAGCATCAGAGGAGACACGGGGAACGTCCCCCCCTTGTCGCGCGTGGCCAGTACAACCCCGTAGGGGGTGATCATCAGCATGCCGATGCGGACACGGCGCACCACACGACTCCCGAGGCGGTGGCCCACCAGTCCGTACCACGAGTGCTGTTTCGTGTGCGGGGGGGACCCCGCGGCGGGCACCAGGGGCGCCGGGGTGGGGGGGGTGGCGTTCACCAGGGAGCGGGCCGTGGCTTGCAGGCGGCTGAGGTTCACAGGTCCCTCGGGGGAGGCGCCCCGGTACTCCAACAGGTCCTTCACGGTCACCACCCCCACCACGTTCAACTTTTCTGCGGTCCTAGGACCGCAGCCGGGGATCGCCACCACCGAATCTCCCGCACACACTTTCCTAGACGACATGGAGGAAGTGGGCTCTTTACTGTTTCGCTAATCCTTATCGTCCTCGCTGCTGAGGTCGGACTCATCGTCAGGCGCGCGCATCACCTCCTCGTCCCTCTGCTGGACTGCGGCACTCCAGTCCATACCCGACTGCTCTCCATTCATGCAGTCTATGCATTTGTTGTGCTTTTGACGGTACAGCACCTTGTAGGCCATCATCGCCACCAAGGCCAGCACAACCACCACGCAAAAGGCCTGGAAGGTGTTCATCGTGGGCAACGGGTCACCACAGGACCGCCTTTTATTTGTTACCAACTGCAGCGCAGCACCCCCCCCTCCCAAACACACGAGAGGGGCATGCAGCGGTCGGGCCCGTCCCGGTGGGCCCCCCCCCACCGAGGGTCCTGCGGGGGGACATTTGCCGCCCACATCTCCCACTGCCGGGGTGACGCCAGGCAGGGGGGGAGGGGGTGGTCGCACCGGTCCGTCCACACTGCACGCTGCACCCTCTCCCAGCCCGTTTCGGACGCCCAGACGGCTATGGCGACGATCACGCAAGCCACCAACAGTACAAGCAGGGTGCGACGCATTCCTGCCGGTACCGACGCGTTTGTTTGTGTTTATCTCGACCCCCACATCCTCCGAAGCACGTACAGCACCAGTACGGAAACTAAAGCAAACGTGAAGGTCATCCACCACCACGACACGCCCCCCTCCCTCACCTCCTCGTCAGACTCCACAATGTCACGCAGTAGATCGTCGTAAAAATCGTGGGCGTCGGCCGCGCTCCCCCCCACCACCCCCGCGGGGGCGGTCACGTCCACAGGCTTATCGTCGACAAAGAAGGGGTCACTCATGCAACGTACCTTTATATCTTGACACCGTCCCGTACTCCCCCCACCACCGCCTGGTCCGTGGCCACGAGACGCACGGTGCACTGGGTGGTGTCGTCCGACCCGTTGTCCAGTGCAAACGATACGTTCGGGTCGTCCGACTGTGGGGACCACCACCCCCCCGGGGGGACGTTGACGCGAACGGTCAGCGCCGGAGGGCTCTGCCCACCGTCCGACGTCAGCGGCGCCCCGGCGTGCAGCAGTGAGACGCGTGATCCCTCGCTGCCGCGACTGGACACCAAGATTTCAAACTTGTACGCGGCCAGCGACTCGGCCCCCCTACCGTACACGTGGACCGCCCACATCGTCTCCCTCCCCCCCTCCAGCCACCCCGGCTCCCATTGGACCGTGTGGATGCTGAGGCTGCGGGGCGGCAGCGAAAAGGTGTCCGCCTGCACCTCACGGCAACCCCACACGCGGGACTCCTTGGGTCTTGCCGGGGGGGGCTTCCAGGCGGGAGCGCCGTGGCGGCCCAGCGTTAGCTGAGCGCCCTCGCCGCTCTCGCCACCCGACACACTGCCCAGCACCATGGTGGTCCACGTCTCGAAGGCGATGTCTACCGGGAGGGCGTGGGGGGGCGGGTGGGGGGCATCACCCTCCCGCGGCCTCGCGCCCTCTACCACCTGTAGAATCATGGACTGCCCGGCCATGGTCCGCCCCCCGGTCACGTGGACGGCGCTACCCACCACTAGGTCCCGCTCGTCCCTCATGTCTCGCGAACGGGACCACGCCGGTCCCGTCAACACGAAGATCCCGTTTTCTCGGGGGTCCTTCTGGCGCCGCATCAGCACACGCCCCCCCACGGGGATGCTCACCCCATCCACGGTGGGCGTCACCCCCTTAATCATCAGCATGACGTGGGCCGTGGAGCACGCCTGCACTGGTTCGTACCGCCCGCGAACCCGTACGCGTGAGGGCGCGATGTGCGAGTGCAGTAACGCCAATGCACAGGCCAGCAACGCAACGCTGCAGACGATGATGATCACCACCAACCACTGTGGGAGGGTTTTCATGCCTTTCCTTTATAGCACGAGGCTCTGCACCTTTCTCACAGCACCCTCACTCCCTCCTGCTTCTCACGCGAACTGTGATGTGCATCATGTTCATGCCGCCACCTTGACCCCTGTACACGTACCACGTGAAATCCGACACGTCGTAACCGTTGCGCCTGGCCGTCTCCTTCAACAAATGAATTCTATGTTTGCGAAATCGATAATTTGATGACACCGAGATCTGTGGAAATTGTTGAGCTCGCCACGAGTTTGGCGCTGCAGTAAACCATAAAATCTGAAGGTCATTGTGGGTTTGT
>Ga0306910_1000982_pt1 | contig 10705 bp, 7 predicted proteins | sample AntRauMFilla2698_FD_190438 | JGI IMG/M metagenome (GOLD analysis project Ga0306910, IMG submission 190438) | Saline lake microbial communities from Rauer Islands, Antarctica - Metagenome Filla 2 #698 (v2) (version 2) | ecosystem: Environmental > Aquatic > Non-marine Saline and Alkaline > Saline ... | reverse complement strand
CACAGAAGCGAACATGATATTCATAATGCCAATCCCGCCAACAAGCAAAGAGATAGAGGCGATGCTCGACAATACAATGTTGAAAATCTGCTTGGTTTGCTGCTCTTGCTGAAGCAGGAGTTCAGGAATAATAATCTCAAAATCAATTACACCATTGTGTCGGCGTTCGAGCATGCGGGCAACCACATCGGCTGTTGAACGAATATATTCCGATTCACTAACCTGAAGAATAATTCGATCTACCTGATGATAGTTGTTCGATTCATTTGAGTTATCATCAGCATCTCCGGAGTTTGCTCTTTTAATATCCTGACTGGTAACAAGAGCCCGGTTTTTATGACGGATGAGGTAAGATGTTGCCGGCGTGTAGATATCCATGTCATAATCTCGAATACCAAGGCGTTTAAGAGTTTCCCCATTTGCGGTACGTGATTCAAGTACTCCGATCACGGTAAACCAGTTAGAGCCAACTTTGATACTTTTTCCCATCGGGTTCTCCCCGGCGAAAAAAATGTCTTGCACACGTTTTCCAATAATAGCTACCGGCATTGACCGATTGTATTGTTTATCGTCGAAGTAAGTGCCTCGCAGAAGTTCAACCGCTGAAATATTAAAATACTCTTTGTGAACGCCGACCAGTTTCCCGGTTTTTTTGAATCCTTTGCGAATAAAAAGTTCATCAGATAAGAGCTCGGGAGAAGCCATTTTAACAGAGCTAACCACAGATTGGATGCTTTCCATGTCACGGAGAGTCAAACCCGGCGTGAATGTTTTGCTGACGCCTTGATCTTGAGATTCTTCTTCACCAATCGAACCTTCTTCCTGCTCCACCACGGGTTGAATGAGGATGTTGTTGGTGCCGAGCGTTTTCATCTGCTCCAGAATCTGTTGCTGTGCTCCGCTGCCAATGGCAAGCATGGCGATAACAGAAGCAACTCCAAACACAATTCCCAATGATGTGAGCAATGCCCTCAGGCGGTTTTGAGATATCGCCTCAATGGCAATATTCAAATTGTAGGAAATAATACTCCACATGTCAGATTACCGATTATTGATCATCAGATGATGCGATTGGTTCCGGTTCTAACAGATTCCACGACATACCGGAAGTATCAGCGGGCATTGAAAGATAGAGTTCGTCCTTCTGCCTCACTCCTCGCTCAATGATGACTTCATTTTCATTCATCCTACCGAGATCCACTTGCTGACGAACCGCGCTTAAGCCGTCTTTCTTAAAAACATAGCTGTATTCATCGTTTGAGAAAACCGTTTCGAGTGGAACAAAAAGCGCGTTTTCTTCGCTGTACACTAAAATATTGGTACTGGTTGTCATAGCGGGGCGGAGTGTGGTATCAGTCTCATTCACCGAAACAATCACTTCAAAAACCTTGGAATCGGTGTTGGGACGTTCTTCTCCAATGTTGGCAACGGATGTGACATTTCCGGATAATATTTTTTCAGGCATGGCATCGAGTCCGATATTGACTTCCTGACCTTTGCTGATTTTCTGAATATCCACTTCGTTGATGTAGGTAATCGTTTCCATATTGGTAAGGTCGGGCAGCTCGGCAACCACAGGGTCCCACGGACTAACCTGACTTCCCACATTACGTTTTTTGCCATCGTATTCTCTTCTGTACACAACCATTCCTTTTTCAGGAGCGCGGACAGTGAATTCACGCATCACCCGCTGATAATCTTTCATGCGATTTTTTTCCTTACTGAGGTCGGCCTGAACTTCGTCCATTTTTGCTTTTGCCTGAAGTTCTCTCGTTACATAAGAAGATTTTGCCTGTTCGTACGCCCGGCGTGATTTATCGAGATTGATCTCGGCCTGACGAATAACTGATGGCGATTCATATTGAGATTGGTTGAGTTCTAACTGTCGTTCTTCGAGGGCAAATCCGAGGTTAATAAGTTCATCTCGTGCCTGTGAAAGAGTAAGAGAAGTATCGAGCTGCGTTTGGGTGTACTGCGATTGAACTTTCTGAAGCTGTAACTCAGCATCTTGTATTTTCCCCAATAATTCTGATTTGTCCAGATCTGCCACAAAATCACCAGAATCCACAACGGTTCCTTCGGGGATAATCTTCTCGATCTGCATACGCCAGATTCCCACGCTTCGGGCTCCCTGTGGACCCATGATTTCGGTGGAGTTGCTGGCTTTTAATTCTCCGGAGCTCATAACGCGGACTTCAAACAACCCGGTTTTAGGGGACACTAAAATATCAGCTGCTTTTTCATCGCCGCCTGAATTGAACCACCAGGCAAGAAGAAGAATGGCTGCGGCTCCTATGCCAAATATCGCTTTATTATTCATAATTGATAAGATATTGCAAAGATATAAACATTAAATGTGGCTACTGATTAAAAAAATGCGGTGCGCTTTCTAATTGGATGATGGTGATAAGTTTAAATAAGCGTAAAGACTTGAAAATATAAACCACAGTTTAAGACTACGAAGAAGAATGGCAAAAGTTAAGTAAAAACTTTTACGTTATGTTAAAGTGGTGTTTGTAAAGGTGTAGTCTATGTTGCTGTGATTTCATAAAAAGACAAAAATAACGGCAGGTTAGTTCCCTGAATTATTTGATGGCGGGACTTCACGGGCATATACTGCATAATTGAAGGTTTCGGCCGGATTGTTGTCTTTATCGAGCAGAACCACTTTGGGTTTATGAGATTTTGCTTCTTCAGGTTCCAAATAAGCGTAAGCGATAACAATAACGGTATCTCCAAGCTGAGCCTGTCGTGCGGCCGGACCGTTCAGGCAACACACCCGGCTGCCTCTTGGTCCGGGAATAGTGTAGGTTTCGAGCCGTGAACCATTTTGAATATTTACCACCTGAACCTTCTCATAAGGCAAGATATTGGCAGCTTCGAGTAGTTCTTCATCAATGGTGATGCTTCCCTCATAATGCAGATTTGCTTCAGTAACCTGCATCTGATGAAGTTTTGATTTAAACAGGGTGATCGTCATAGTAATGAAAGAAAATCAGTTTGTTGTGTTGAAAATAATGTTATCAATTAGTCTTGTTGAACCGAGAAATACCGCTCCGGCTACAACATATTCTGTGTGGGATGATAAATCTGAAACAGGTTGAAGATTATCAGCCTGATTTACCGAAAGATAATCAATGTTAAATCCGATATTAGATAGCCGGTTTTTCTCATCTGAAAGTAGTTGGTTGATCTCCATTTCTTCATTTGAGTAACGGTGAATAATTTTTTTCAGCGCTTTATACAGCTCGGGAGCGATTGCTCTTTCCTCTTCGTTCAGATATTTATTGCGGCTGCTCTTCGCTAATCCGTCAGGCTCCCGTACGGTTTCAGCGCCGATAATGGAGATTGGGAAATTTAATTCCTTCACCATTCGTTTAATGACTGTTAATTGTTGGATATCTTTTTGGCCAAATACAGCTACATCGGGTTGAACAATATTGAATAGCTTGCACACTATTTGAAGGACACCCTCAAAATGACCTTCACGGCTTGCTCCGCATAAATAGTCTGTTATGGTATAGATGGAAAACGAGATGAAGGTTTTGGGCGGATACATATCTTCAGCCGATGGCATGAAAACAGCGGCGACTCCCAAATTCTCACAGGCTTCTAAATCATTTTCGGGCGTACGCGGATATTTTTCGAGATCTTCATGCGGGGCAAATTGCGTCGGATTCACAAAAATGGACACGATAACCTGATCGGCGTGTTCATATGCCTGGCGGACTAACGAAAAATGACCTTCATGCAGAGCTCCCATCGTAGGTACAAACGCGATCGATTTTCCATCTGCCTTTTCAGATGAAACAAAAGCGCGAATTTCGTCAATCGTTGAGAAAACAGTCATACAGGAGTAATGTATTAGCCGGGTTCTATTTTAAATTAAAGATTCCGTAACGCGATTATGCTGTGAGAAACGCTTTGCTATTGAAAGATTACAACTTCCATCTTACATCAAACAAAATAAAAAAGCGATGGCTACTAAGTTCGCCATCGCTTCGGGCTATGTCAATGGATAAGGGCTATACTTATCCTATTGATTAAATAGTTCTGTTTACGTCGAAATCTTCGAGCAGATCTTTCACACGCTGGATGAACGCACCTCCAAGAGCGCCATCAATAATGCGATGATCGTAACTCATAGAGAGGTAGCACATATTGCGGATAGCAATTACGTCACCTTCATCACCCGACATTACAACAGGTTTCTTCTCAATTGAGCCGGTGCCAAAAATGGCAACCTGCGGCTGATTAATAATAGGAGTTCCGAACAGATTTCCAACGCTTCCATAGTTTGTGAGCGTAAATGTTCCGCCGGTAAGATCATCAGGGCTCAAGCTCTTGCTTCTGGCTTTCATGGCCACATCATAAACTGATTTAGCCAGGCCGAACAGATTCATATCGCCCGCGTTTTTAATCACAGGAACGATGAGTCCGCCAGTGCCTGATTCTCCGAGCGCCACGGCTAATCCGTAGTTGATATCTTTTTTCAGGAGAATGTTGTCGTCTTCAACAGAGCTGTTTATGAGCGGGAATTCGCGGATAGCCTGAATAGTCGCCTCAATGAAAAATGGCGTATAGGTAAGCGGGAATCCGTGCTTCTCTTTAAATGCTTTTTTGTGCTTGTTGCGGAACTGAACGAGTTTGGTTACATCGGCTTCGTTAAAAGTGGTAACGTGAGCAGAAGTCTGCTTGGAGCGAACCATGTGCTCGGCAATAACCTTACGCATGCGATCCATTTTAACCACTTCCACTTTCTCCTGCGGCCAGTCAACGTGAATTTCACCCGCGTTGATCGACTTAGAGCCTGAACCACTTTTAGATTGAGATGAAGATGAAGCAGGACGGCTGAGTCCGCTGCTTTTCTGTGCAGCTGAGCTTTTTGCAGCTCCGCCTGAAGATCTGTTTTCCAGATAGTTCATCACGTCGGCTTTGGTCACGCGGCCTTTGCTACCGCTGCCATCAATAGACTCGAGCTCTTCCTGAGAAATGCCTTCTTCTTTGGCAATAGAACGAACGAGCGGTGAGAAAAAGCGTCCGTCAGATCCTTCCCGTGTTGGTTCTGATGAACCGGTAGGGGCTGGCTGTGATTCTTTTTCGGATGTTTCCTCACTCTTTTGGGCTTTCTGCTCCTCTTTTTCGTCTGTCTTTTCTGTCGAATCTTCAGTTTTATTGTCTTCCTCGCCGGAAGTTTTATCAGAGGATGAATCGGTTGATGATCCTTCTTCGGCTTCGGTATCGATAACGGCAATTACTTCACCAACTTCGATGGTATCACCTTCCTCGGCCAGAATTTCAACAATTACTCCTTCTATTGGAGCGGGGACTTCAGAATCAACTTTGTCGGTGGCTATCTCGAGCACCGTTTCATCAAGCTCAACTTTGTCACCTACTTTCTTTTTCCATTCGATGATGGTTCCTTCCATAATCGACTCGCCCATCTTGGGCATAACCATATCTTCTCGCGCCATTATCTGATCAATATCTTATTTAATATTTTCGCTTGTTGAAGTCACCACTCAAAACTGGAACCGCTTTTCCGTAAAAATTAAGGGGAACTGGTCCCATTTTTTGAGCGCTTAAAGATAACACAATTTTAGTGAAAAACGCTCCTGTCTATCCGATTCAATTCCAACATCAATGAAAACAAGCGTCTAATTGGAGGTCTCATCAAATTGAATTTGGTGGATATTAGATTTTTGAAAATTATAACGGTGTTATATAGAATCAGGTTTCCGTTCGAAAAAATCAGAAGTCAAACGCTTTAATGCATAACAGCGTTACTCAATGCAGAGATATTTTTGAAATGTCTTCAATAACAAATAAAGAAGAGACTTACATCTAAAAATGATATTTTTGGGTACGACTATAGTTGCTTTTTATGGAAAAATTTTGATTTGAAAACAGTGTTAAGTAATTGATTATGAAGTGTCAGTGGATCTGGAATACGGAGAAGAATCAATTCGAAGGCTGTTTCGGTGAGTTTGAGAAGTGTTATGGGCAAAAACCAGAGGAGATTGAGGAAGATCCCAATGTCTGGGCTGTAACATTGTCTGATACTGAAAAAAGTGATTTTGCTGAAACACATCTTAAGCCAACCCAACGTTTTTACAACACCGAATGGCATCCTGTAGTAACAGCTTCTGTCATTATTAAAGAAACGTTGTCATATTCTCCACCTTTTCTGCACGGAAACACGGTTTTGGAATACTCTGGTGAGAACAAAGGCGCTTCAATGTTCGAAGACCTTCAGGTTGTGCGCAGAAATGAGGCTCAGCTGCGATTAATTCTTCAATCCAGCCCCATCGGCATTTTCGCGTATGATACCGATAGTATGGTTACCACGTGCAACGATTATTTTGTTGAAATGCTTGGTTCAACCAGAGAAAAAATAATCGGATTGAACATGTTACGTGATTTGGTTGATGATGATTTGAAAGCGGAAGTCTTGTCGTCGCTTAATGGTAAACGAGGGTATTATGAAAAAACCTATCATCCGGTTACAGGAACCAGATCTATTCCTGTAAAAGCCTTTTTCAATCCCATGACCGATTATCAAAACAGGGTGATTGGAGGAGTTGCGGTTATTGAGGATGTATCAGAAAAATATATCAAAGATCAACAAATTGAGCGGTTAAATGCTCTTTTAAGTGGTGTGCTGCAAAGTACCGATGATCATATTTTTAGCGTGGACAGAGATTTAAGGTTTCTCACATTTAATGATACGTTTAAGAATTTTGTGGGCAAAGAGCTTGGAAATACAGTTAAGGTGGGCGGTGATTTTTTAGCTAACCAAGATAGTTCGTTTGATGATGTGAAGCGGTTTAAAGGATATTTAGAGGAGACGTTTCAGGGACAAATCCACTCCAAAAGCTACTCGGTTCGGTTGGAAGATGGAAAAAACCACCATTTTCACACAAAATTTATCCCAATTCGCACAGATGGGAAGGTGACCGGCGTGGCTGTACACGCCCGCGATTTAACCGAGCAGTTTGAGCAACAGAAGCTGATAGAACAGCATCAGGCTTTGTTGAAGTCGATTACAGAAAGCTTGTCGGAAGCGGTGTATAGAAGTTCACCTGACGGGTCCATTATATACTCAAACAGATCGTTTGCAAGGCTTTTCGGATATGAAAATCCTGACGAAATGCTCAATATCAAAGCGCAGGAATTGTATGTGAAAGACGAGGACAGAATTGCGTTTGAGAGCGAGATCAGAGATAAAAAACGAATTGTGAATCGTGAGATTAAATTTCGACGGAGGGATGGATCTGAATTTTGGGCATTGGTAAATACTAATCTTGAGGTGGATGAAATTGGAAATGAGTTTTACGATGGAATCATTATCGATATCACTGACAGAAAAAGAGTTGAAGATAATATCCGGCGAAATGAACATCTGCTGAAATCAATTACAGATAATATCAGCGAAGGTGTTTTCAGGTCTGATGATGATGGGGGCCTGATATTTGTCAATAATGCCCTTGTTGAGATGCTGGGATATAGCTCGTCTGAAGAATTGTATGCAATTTCATCAACTGAAACTCTGTACACCTCTAAATATTACCATGAAGAAATTATCCGGCTGCTTAGAGATGAGGGCGAAATACGCAATCTTGAAGTGGAATATCGCCGAAAAGACGGATCCGCGTTTTGGGCTTACCTAAGCTGCACAAAAACGGAGACAGAATCGGGAATTGTTTATGATGGTGCGGTTATAGATATCACGCAGCGAAAGAAAGATGAGCATCGTCTTAAGATCAGTGAAGAGACGTATAAAGGTATTTTTGATCATTCCAGTGATGCTATCTATGTGCTCGACGAGAATTTTCGCTTTATTGATGTTAATAACACGGCCTGCATGATGTATGGTTTTGACCGGGATTATTTTATCAATAAAACCCCGGCAGATTTGTCAGTTGATGAGAAAAACGATCTCAATAAAAATGCGGAATACCTGAAATCCGCCTGGAAGGGAGAAAAAATCAGATTTGAGTTTTGGGCATACCGATCTGATGGCTCAATTTTTCCCAAAAACGTCCGGTTACGCAAAGGTGTTTATTTTGGAAGGGACGTAATTGTCGCTTTCGCGGAAGATATTTCGGAGCAGAAAAAAAGCGAAGAGATCAAAAACAGGCTGATTGACGATTTAATGAGTCGAAATCGTGATCTTGAACACTTTTCTCATATCATCTCGCATAACCTGCGCTCGCCGGTGGCTAATATTATGAGTCTGGCCGAGATCTTTAAACTGGAAGAAATTGACATAGAAACTAAAATACGTGTGGTTGACGGTCTGATTCAGTCGGCACATAATTTAGACACTACTGTACGCGACCTCAATGAAATTCTGAGTGTTAGATCAGGAGCTTTAGAGGCTAAAGGAGAAGTGGATCTGTCTCAGATTGTGCGAAGCGCGAAAACGAGTTTGAATAAACAGATCAATCAGACCAAAGCTAAACTGAATGTTGACCTGGATGATTTTGATTCAGTTGTGGCCATAAAAAGTTATGTGCAAAGTATTTTGTTTAATCTTATTTCGAACAGCCTGAAATATCGTCATCCTGACAGAAGGCCCGTTATTTCAATAAAAACAGAACGTATTGAGTCAATTAAGAAAAAAGTTATTCGAATATCAGATAATGGTTTGGGGATGAATCTTGATCGGGTAGGGAAAAAAATATTTGGACTCTATCAAAGATTTCACAATCATACCGACGGAAAAGGACTAGGACTGTATTTGGTCAGATATCAGGTTGAATCAATGGATTGGAAAATTCATGTTGAAAGCACTCCTGATGTTGGTACCATGTTTATTATTGAAATACCAAATTGACAAGGATGTTGATAAAAAAAGTCAGATCGGTCATGATTATTGACGATGATCCCATCAATAATATGGCTTGTGAAATTATCATCAAATCAGTTGGCTTTACAGATAAAGTTATCTCGTTTGAACAGGCGAAAGAAGCGCTTACTCATTTAAAAAGAGAATGGAAGAACGATCGGTTACTTCCTGAAGTCATTTTGCTCGATATTAATATGGCTGATATGGATGGCTGGGAGTTTTTGGTGGCTTTCGAGAAAGAACTCAATGATGCGAAAGAAGAGGATAAGTTCCCCACAATATTCATCGCATCGTCATCGGTAAGTGAAGATGATATGAAACGGGCACTATCGTCAGCGCTCGTCTCTGATTTTCTGTCAAAACCATTGAATCAAAATACGTTTCGAAATCTCAGAAATCGCTGGTTTACAAACTGAGTTTTATCTGGTAATTAATGAATCTTAGAATTATGTACTTTTTTGCATTTTTCAGAGATAATTCTTCAATAAAGTTTTATTTATAGTCGCCCTGTTTTATATTTATCAAACCTCAAAAAAATGTCATCCATGAGTAAAGTCAGCATCCTGAAAGAATTTTGGGAATTCCTGAAAGTCAGAAAAAAATTCTGGCTCGCGCCCATCGTTTTTATCCTCGTCTTACTTGGATTACTCATTGTAGTAACCAGCGGCAGTTCTCTCGCACCTTTCATATATGCCCTGTTTTAATCCAATGACTATCGCTCATTTTTCCATATCCGGCTTTTCTTTTCTGAGAGGCCGGATTTTTTTTGACATTTTCACCCAACGCAATCAACTAAAACATAAAATCATCCATGCCTCAACAAACTCATAAGCCCGCATATTTAGCGCTCTCCGACGGAACCATTTTTAAGGGGACATCGATTGGTGTTCACGGCACTACCGGGGGAGAAGTGTGTTTTAATACTTCTATGACCGGTTATCAGGAGATTTTTACCGATCCGAGTTATTACGGACAGCTCATGACAATGACCTATCCGCATATAGGAAATTACGGAACATCTGCCCGCGATGATGAGGCCCGCAACGTGATGATTGCCGGGTTGATTGTTCGTTCATTTTCAGAAGATTACAGCAACACTGCCGCCGATGGTTCGCTTCAGGAGTATCTGGAGCGCAATAAATTGGTGGGAATTTCTGGTATTGATACACGTAAACTGGTGCGCCATATACGGACAAAAGGCGTAATGAACGCTGTTATCTCATCTGAGATCGACAACGAGCAGGAACTGGTCGAAAAGGCTAAGAACTGGGTTTCAATGAAGGGGCTCGATTTGGCAAAGGAGGTCACCCGAAAAGAAGCACAGACTGTTGAAAGTGAAGAGGGAACCTATCGGGTTGCCTGTTTTGATTATGGAATTAAGCAGAATATCATCAATAATCTGGTTTCCCGCGGATGTACGCTTCGGGTTTTTCCGGCACAAACAGATTTTGAAACGGTAATGGACTGGAACCCGGATGCTTTCTTTTTTAGCAATGGCCCGGGAGATCCCAATCCAATGGATTATGCTGTTACTCAGGTAGAGGAAGCCAAAAAATCGGGAAAGCCGATATTTGGAATCTGTCTCGGACATCAGCTGTTAGCCCTTTCTGAAGGTTTTGAAGTTGAGAAAATGTTTGTGGGCCACCGCGGGGCAAATCATCCGGTGAGATACGATAAAACGGGTTTGGTTGAGATAACGACCCAAAATCATGGATTCGGAGTAAAGCAGGAGAGTATTGATGAAGCGAAGGCTGAAGTGACGCACGTAAACCTGAATGATGGTACGGTGGAGGGATTAAATTTCAAAAATTTCAACGGATTTTCAGTTCAATATCACCCGGAAGCTTCACCGGG
>Ga0306910_1000977_pt1 | contig 10746 bp, 10 predicted proteins | sample AntRauMFilla2698_FD_190438 | JGI IMG/M metagenome (GOLD analysis project Ga0306910, IMG submission 190438) | Saline lake microbial communities from Rauer Islands, Antarctica - Metagenome Filla 2 #698 (v2) (version 2) | ecosystem: Environmental > Aquatic > Non-marine Saline and Alkaline > Saline ... | reverse complement strand
AATGTCCGCCCCGTTTTCGAGTAATTTCCGGGCGATTTGTATGTCATTTTTCAGAAGTGATATGTAGAGTGGGGTGTAGTTATCTTTGTTTTCGATGTCGATTAAAGCATTATGCTTAATCAATATTTCCACGAGCTTAACGTCATTATTATGGACAGCTTTGTGCAACGCGGTTGAACCCTCGTTGTCTTTGTGATTAATATTGGCTCCGTGGGTGAGTAAGATGGAGACATAATCGTGTTTACGATGGATTGCGGATAATATCAGAGCCGTTTCTCCATAGCGGTTTTTCGATTCTGTATTTACCTGTTGAGAGAGTAATTCTTCTACAATATTTTTTTGTTCAAGAGAGATGGCGTGCATTAACGGGGTATAGCCGTTAACGTTTTTGGTTTCTGCATTAGCGCCTTTTTCAAGAAGTTCAATAACACGTTTAAGATCACCCTGGACAATTGCATCGAACAACAAGTGATTTAACTGCTGTTGTTCATCAACCTTATCCTCACCTTTTGTGTGAATGATATCGCTTTGATTGATGTCCAAAAGGCCGGCTATTTCATCATGACTTCTTTTTTTCGCGATATCGAGAGCGGTGTAGCCGTCGTGATTTTCGATGTGGCGATTGGCGGTGTATTCAAGCAGGAGAGAGATCAACTCCTTATTTCCACTCAAGGCCGCCATCATAAGTGCCGTTTCACCGTTATCGGTAAGAGCATTTACATTGGCTCCGGCATGTAATAGGGATTTCGCTGCCTCCGTGTCGTTGCTGATTACGGCCATCATCAATGGAGTTTTGCCGTAGCGGTTTCCAAGGTCAGGGTTTATAGAGTAGCTGAGCAAAAGTTCTACAATTTTGATACTTCCGCTCATTACAGCATTCATGAGTGGGGTGTATCCCTGTAGGTCTTTTATATTGGGATTAAAACCCGCATCGAGGTAATGTCGAATGTTCTCAATATTTCCTGATGAAAGTGTTTCTTCAAACGCTTTATAAGTGGATTCTAATCCATGCTTTTCGAGACGGTCCTTGTCAACCCGCATAAGACCTCTATTTGTTGATGATTTTCTTAAATTTTCGCTTTCCGACTTTTAGTACCATATCAGCGTTATCGTCTATGGTAATTTCTGCGTGAGTGTCGGTTAATTTTTCACCATCCAAACTCACACCTCCTTGTTCAATCAATCTTCGGGCTTCTCCGTTGCTTGAAGCCATTCCAGCTTGTTTTATAAGCTTGTAAAGTGGTGGAATATTTGCTGCGTCAACGCCGTAGGTTTTAATATCATCAGGAACATCTTTATTAACAACTGTTTTTTCGAAGTGTTCGCGTGCGGCTTTAGCTGCTTTTTCGCTGTGATACATTCTCACAAGTGAGTGCGCCAGATAATGCTTGGTGTTTCGGGGATCTTCGGCTGCCTGTTTCTTAAGTTTTGGAAGTTCATCGATCGACACATCTGTGAGGAGCTCAAAATAGGTGTAGATCAGATCATCCGTAATCGACAGCACTTTTCCGTACATATTATTGGCATCTTCTGTAATGCCAATATAGTTGTCGTACGATTTTGACATTTTTTGCGTACCGTCTGTCCCTACCAATAACGGCATCATAAGAGCGATTTGAGGATCAATTCCGGCATCACGCTGCAGATTTCGTCCCACCAAAAGGTTAAACTTTTGATCTGTTCCACCCAGCTCCACATCCGATTTCAGATGAACAGAGTCTTGTCCCTGTGCCAGTGGATATAAAAATTCGTGCAGGGAGATGGGATCATTATTCTGATAGCGTTTGCTGAAATCATCGCGTTCGAGCATTCTCGCAACGGTCATGTTAGAAGAAAGCGTGATAACGTCGGCGAAACTCATGCTGCCAAGCCAGTCAGAATTGTAGACTATTTCGGTTTTGTCGGCATCGAGAATCAGAGAGGCCTGTTCGAAATAGGTTTTTCCGTTTTCAATAATCTCATCATGCGTTAGCGCGGGGCGTGTTTTGTTCTGCCCGGTGGGATCACCTATCAACGCTGTAAAATCACCAATAATCAGAATGGCGGTATGTCCGAGATCCTGAAACTGACGCAGTTTACGCAAAATCACTGAATGTCCGAGGTGAAGATCGGGACGGGTGGGATCGCAGCCTAATTTGATCTTAAGCGGAGTACTGGTCTTGTAAGAGTGTTCTAATTTTTCTTTTAATTCTGTTTCAGGAATAATTTCAACAGCGCCACGCTGAATGATGGCTAACTGCTCCTCTACGGGGAGAAAGTCACTCATTGTTCGTTAGAAAAGTATGTGTTAAGTGGATTGTTTTCGTCGATAGTTTTTTGGATGGTAGCCGCAAAATCTTCAGCTCCGGGATAGATGACAGCGATGACGTCGTAAGAGGCCGGTGCCAAACCTATCAAGTAGCTATAGGTAATAGAATTTTCACGTGTTTCCTGCTTCGGCATGTTAAAACCGGCAAGAAGAATAAGAATCAAACTGACAAATAAGCCTGCTTTCAGAGCGCCAAATGTAAGTCCCGCCAATTTGTTTACAACAGAAAGGGCAGCGGCTTCAAGCACTTTATTAATGAGATAAACAATAAGTTGAGTGGCAATCAAAGTTGACGCAAATACAACTACCCCAGCGGCAAATGAAGCTGTTCCTGCTTCCAACGTCCAAAATTGACTTAGAAAGTTGGTAGCGGCCTCTAAATAGTTTATTGTCAAAAATACGGCCAGAATTATTCCCACAATGCTGAGAATCTCCTTCACAAAGCCATTTTGAAATCCCTTAAAACCGAGATAGGCAACAGGGACTAATACGATGAGGTCAAATGTTTCCATCAATTCAGTTTTTCGCGGACTACTTTGTTAACGAGCGAGCCGTCAGCTTTTCCTTTTACCTTTGGCATAATAGCGCCCATTACTTTACCCATATCCTGGGGTCCATCGGGTTTAACTTGCTCAATTATATCATCTACAAGCGCCGAGATTTCATCCTCCGTCATCATTTTAGGAAGATATTCCTCAATAATTGAGAGTTCGGATTTCTCTTTTCCAGCTAAATCGTCACGCCCGGCTTTTTCAAACTGTGCAATGGAATCTTTTCGTTGCTTGGCTTCTTTCTGCAAAACCAACTGGACGTCGGTATCTGAGAGAGAGGCTGAGTCGTGACCGTCACTACGCTCACTGATCTCTTTTTTCTGAATAGCGGATTTCAATGCGCGAAGAACAAGGGTTTTATCCTTCTCTTTATTAAGCATCGCTGATTTAAGATCTGATAAAATCTGCTCGTACAAAGTCATATTGGATGTAGTATGATTCTATGAACATTAACTATAAATAATGTTTGTGATGATGGAGTTACCACAAACAAAAAAAGGCTACATAAGAATGTAACCTTTTTTACCTAAAACTGCGCAGTAAGTAACGTTATTGAATTACTTGTGGGCTGCGATAAACTCTTTGGCTTCTTCAACATCGAGAGTACTCTCTTTGTAGCCAATAGATCCGTTTTCTCGTTTTTGGGAGATGATCACTTTAGCCATCTTACGCTGAGACATTTTCAGCTTAAGTGCTTCATCACCATAAACTTGCTTCTTAGCCATAATGCGTACCTGTTATTATTTAATTTCTTTATGAATTGTATGCTTACGCAATACGGGATTGTACTTCTTTAATTCCAAACGCTCGGTGGTATTTCGGCGGTTCTTCATGGTAGCGTAACGCGAAGTACCAGGCGCTTCCGTGCATTCCAGTATTGCCTGAATACGAACACCTTTACTTTTAGCCATAGTTGTTAATCTTTAGCGATTATTGTTCAATTGCAATTCCTTTAGAGCGTGCGTCTTTTAACACAGCACTAATGCCTTTCTTATTTATCGTGCGCAAGGTCTTAGCTGATACCTTCAATGTAATCCAACGGTCATCCTCCGGAACATAAAATCTTCTTTTCTGAAGATTCAAGTGGAAGCGATGTTTAGTTTTATTGTTGGATTTGGACGAACGGTAGCCGTTTAATGCGCCTTTTCCGGTAATATCGTCTCTTCGAGCCATAATCGTTGTTTGTTTTTATTGACAGATTCCGAATATACGAAAGTATTTAACCTCTATGCAACGGTAAATTTCAGGAATTGTGGATAACTTGTGAATTAATAGTGTTGTTATTTTAAGTCTGCCGATAGATTTCCGGGGGAGCAATGATTTACCTATACTCATTTTGAAGTTGAGGCGCTGTGTCCTATTTTAGGGCGTCAAATTACACATTAAACTAAGTAGTACACCCACGTAGTATTTATGGCAAAAGAACAAAATTCAGATTACAGAGCATCGAACATACAAATTCTGGAGGGACTAGAAGCTGTTCGTAAGCGTCCCTCTATGTACATCGGTGATACGGGTAACCGCGGTTTACATCACCTTATCAATGAAGTTGTAGATAACTCTATTGATGAGGCGCTGGCCGGTTACTGTGATAACATAAAAGTTGTTATCAACGAAGATGGTTCAATGACCATCAGTGATAACGGTCGCGGAATTCCGGTTGATATGCATCCCAAGCTTAATATGCCCGCGGTGGAGGTTGTGCTAACCAAACTGCACGCCGGTGGTAAGTTTGATAAAGACTCTTATAAGGTATCCGGTGGATTGCACGGAGTGGGTGTAAGTTGTGTGAACGCACTTTCATCTGAGTTTAAGGCAGAAATTCACCGCGATGGTGAAATTCATATCATGCAGTTTCAAAGAGGGAAAACTACGGAACCCCTTCAGGTTACGGGTACAACCGATTTGACCGGGACGATGATTCATTTCAAACCCGATCCTGATATCTTTACACAGACCACAGAGTTTAAATTCGAGATTATTCTCGAGCGTATGCGCGAACTCGCCTTTCTGAATCCTGAAGTCACAATTAATATCATTGACAAGCGTGATGTTGATGAAGACACCGGCGAACCCCTCACAGAAAATTTCCATTACGATGGCGGTGTACGTGATTTCGTTAAATTTCTTGATGAAAGCCGCGAGCCTTTTTCAGGTATGATCTATTTTGAGGGAGAAACCGATGATGTTCCTGTTGAGATTGCGATGCAATACAATAAGAGCTATTCAGAAAATGTACACTCGTATGTTAATAACATTAACACACATGAAGGTGGTACACACGTATCCGGTTTCAGAAGAGCACTAACACGTTCGCTCAAAAGCTACGCTGAAAAGAATAAACTGATTAAAGGTAAAATCAGCCCATCGGGTGAAGACTTCAGGGAGGGACTAACTTGTGTACTTTCTGTTAAAGTTCCGGAACCTCAGTTTGAAGGACAGACCAAAACCAAGCTTGGAAATAATGAAGTTCAAAGTATTGTTGAAGTCATTGTGTATGAGAAGCTGAATGATTTCCTCGAAGAAAATCCCAAAATTGCCAAAAATATCCTTGAAAAAGTGATTATGGCCGCCGAGGCAAGAGAAGCCGCGCGTAAAGCCCGTCAGCTGGTTCAACGTAAAAGCGCAATGGCAGGAGAGGGACTTCCCGGTAAATTATCAGATTGCTCAATTTCTGATCCCGAACATTGTGAAATATACCTGGTGGAGGGTGACTCTGCCGGTGGATCTGCTAAAATGGGACGTAATCGTTCTTTTCAGGCTATTCTCCCGCTAAGAGGTAAAATTTTGAACGTGGAAAAAGCGCGTATTAACAAAATTCTTGAGAATAAAGAGATTCGTGCGCTCATTACCGCACTCGGAACCGGCATTGGCCACACCGAGGACTTTGACATTGAGAAACTGCGTTACCACAAAATTATCATCATGACGGATGCTGATGTGGATGGTTCTCACATTCGAACGCTCCTTTTAACCTTTCTCTACAGATACATGCATGCTCTCATTGAAAGCGGTTATGTGTATATCGCCACGCCGCCATTGTATAAAATCAGCTTCGGAAAGAATATTGAATATTCGTGGGACGATGAAACAAGGGATAAAATCCTGACGCGCGTTAAAAAAGAGACGAAGTACAAGGCAGAAATTTCACGATATAAAGGACTTGGAGAGATGAATCCCGGTCAGCTTTGGGAAACAACAATGGATCCCGAAACGAGAACGCTTCAGCAGGTTACAATTGAAAGTGCTGCTTCGGCCGATCGTCTTTTCTCTGTATTAATGGGAGATGCTGTTGAACCCCGCCGCGCGTTTATTGAGAGAAATGCTAAATACGCTAATCTCGATATTTAACGGCGCCGATCAGAACACAGAGAACTAAGAAATTCAGTTTAAACTAAAATCACTTTTTCATGTCCAGAGACAATATTATAAAAATTACGATTGAAGATGAGATGCAATCATCGTACATCGATTACTCGATGTCGGTTATTGTATCCCGTGCTCTTCCAGATGTTCGTGATGGACTTAAACCAGTGCATCGCAGGGCTTTATATGGAATGAGCGAATTGGGGATGCTTCATAATCGCCCCTATAAGAAAAGTGCCCGTATTGTGGGTGAAGTACTTGGTAAGTATCACCCGCATGGTGATTCTGCCGTATATGATACCATCGTTCGTATGGTGCAGGATTTCTCTTTGCGCTATCCACTCGTTGACGGTCAGGGTAACTTCGGTTCCGTTGATGGTGACTCCGCGGCGGCTATGCGTTACACAGAAGTGCGCATGAAGCGAATTGCAGAGGAACTTCTTAAAGATATCAATAAAGAAACCGTTGATCTCCAGCAGAACTTTGATGACTCGCTTACCGAGCCTACTGTTATGCCGGGAATGCTTCCGAACTTACTGCTAAACGGCTCATCTGGTATTGCCGTTGGTATGGCCACTAACATGGCTCCACACAACCTCAATGAAGTTGTAGATGGAATTAACGCGTATTTAGAGGATCCCGAAATAACTACTGAGCAGATCATGAAATATGTTACCGCACCGGATTTTCCTACCGGCGGTATCATTTATGGTTATGAAGGAGTAAAAGAAGCGTATGAAACAGGACGGGGGAAGATTAAACTCCGAGCTCGTGCAAATGTTGAAGAACTCCGTGGAAACCGAGAGCAAATTGTTGTCACTGAGTTACCGTATCAGGTAAATAAGGCTACGCTTATACAGAAGATCGCTCAACTTGCTCAAACTGATAAACTGGCGGACATTTCAGATATTCGTGATGAGTCAGATCGTGACGGAATGCGCATGGTTATTATCCTCAAACGAGGTGCAAATACAGGCGTGGTTCTGAATCAATTGTATAAGTACACTCAGATGCAGACAACCTTTGGCGTGATTAGTCTCGCGCTGGTTAAAGGGCGTCCTAAGGTTATGGGCATCAAGGAGTTAATGCGACATTATGTTGAGCATAGACGAGAAGTAATTATCCGTCGTACGCTGTATGATCTGGATCAGGCTGAGTCAAGAGCTCACATTCTCGAAGGATTAAAGATTGCGCTCGATAATCTTGATGAGATCATCAAAACTATTCGTCAGTCACCTAACGTGCCTACCGCGAATGAAGCATTACGCAGAACGTATGGTTTATCTGATCTGCAGGCGAAGGCGATTCTTGATATGCGTCTTCAGAAACTTACAGGACTTGAGCGAGAGAAAATCGACCTTGAGTACCGTGATATTGTAGAACAGATTAAGGACTACAGAGACATTCTTTCTAATAAAGAACGCCAGCACACTATCATTCAGGATGAACTTCTTGATCTTCAGAAACGATATGGTGACAGCAGAAGAACACAGATCATTTATTCAGCGGAGGATTTTAATGTAGAAGACATGATTGCTGATGAAGATGTTGTTGTTACTATCTCCAACAAAGGATTCATTAAGAGAACTCCTGTGAGTGGTTATCGTCGTCAGAAACGTGGTGGAATCGGGATGAAAGGAGCCAATACTAAGGATGAAGAATATATTGAACATCTTTTTGTCGCAACCAACCATAACTACATCCTGTTCTTTACTGAAAAAGGGAATTGTTACTGGCTTAAGGTTTACGAAATTCCTGAAGGTTCACGAACGAGCAGGGGACGAGCTATTGTCAATCTCATTCAAATTGAGAAAGATGATCGTATTAAGACATTTGTTCCTGTTAAGACATTAGATGATGAAGAGTTTATCAAGAGCCACTACATCATCATGGCCACCAAAAAGGGAATTGTTAAGAAAACAGTTCTTGAAGCATATAGTCGTCCACGTCGGGATGGAATTATTGCCATAAATATTAAAGACGGTGATACGCTGCTTGAGGCCGGATTAACTGACGGTACCAGTAACATTCTACTTGCTTCTAAAAGTGGACGAGCTATTCGCTTTAATGAAGACGATGTTCGTAACATGGGTAGAAATACCTCTGGTGTTAAGGGAATAGATATCGATGATGATAATGAAGTTGTTGATATGGTAATTGTTAGAAATACACATGAATCCACTGTTCTCGCGATTTCTGAAAACGGCTATGGAAAACGTAGTCTCGTAGAAGATTATCGTGAACAAAGTCGTGGAGGAAAAGGTGTAATTACCATGAAAATCACCCCTAAAACCGGAGAGCTCGTATCTCTGAAAGAGGTAAGTGATAACGATGACCTCATGATTATTTCCAATCTCGGTAAAATAATTCGCATGCACGTTGATGATATTCGCTCAATGGGTAGAAATACGCAGGGAGTCAGAATTATTCGTATTGGTGGAGGCGATACCGTTAGCGCCGTTACCCGCGTTGTAAAAGACGAAGATGAGGAAGAAGCTGCTAACGCTGATTTGGAAAAAGGATCAAAAGATGAAGCCAAAGAATCATCTGATGAAAAGAAAGATTCATCTGGTGATGATGATAAAAGTCAGGGCGGATTGTTCGACGAATAATCTCAGACTAAATCACATTATAAAGGCGATGTTTCACGTGAAACATCGCCTTTTTTTATGCGGATCAAAATTGTGGAAACTTGCTATAGGGACTTCAGGGCTTCTTTAATATGATGTTTTAAATCACGCTTCAGGCTTTCGGGCTCTATTATTGTGATATCCTGAAGGAAGGTAGTTAGCCATTCAAGTATGTACGAGTTGTCAGATTTATCAAATGAGAACTCAACCAATTTGCCAATTGTGGAGTCTTCTATGTGTATGAGTCTGCCGGGTAGATCAAAAAGAAAAGTATGGACCTTGCTTTCATTTACATTAATCTTGTAGGTAATTTGTTTTGTATTAGAAGAGTAGAGGATGTCTTCCAGTGAAATGCCTTTCTCGGGAGTAAATTTCTCAGGCAAAGATTGAATATTGCTCATGTTGTTTAAAATGAAAACACGCGGCGCTTTTCTCAAATGACAATACCCTAATACATTCCAGTGATCTTTGTAATAGACTAAAAAATAAGGATCTAAATCACGTCCAGTAATATTATTGTTGGCAGTGTAGGTGATGTGTAATCGCTGTTTATCCGTAATAGATTTGCAAATTTGAAACCAATTATTGTCATCCGGATACTCGGGTAAATTTTTAGAATAGGGTGAGACTACAACTTTTTTTTGCAGGGTGGAGGAGAAGTTGCTGAGATCGGCCGGTAAACTATTGCTGATTTTTAAAAAAACTTCATCAGCATCACTTTTCATTGATTGTTGTGGCTGGGACTTCATAAATGATAATCCCATCATGACCGTTGCGAGTTCTTTTTCTGTAAACATCAATGGGGGGATTTTGTAACCACTTACCAGACTGTATCCAAAATCAGGATCATGTGTTATTGGGACATTCATCTCACTCAGTGCGCGAAGATCTCTGAAAATCGTTCTTTTGCTTACCCCGAAGTATTTAGCCAAAGTTGTTGCTGTAATCTCCTTTTGTGACTGCAACATCAATATCATTTTTAACTTTCTGTTAGCCCCTTTAATCGAATCAGCCATTTTGTAGAATATTAATGTGAAGCAGATATTTATTTTTGTAGAAAGACAGATCTGTTCCTGAATCTAATTTATAGGCGTTAATTTTGAGAGGATGTTTCACGTGAAACAATTCATCTTTAAAATCATTTCCCTTTAAAAAAATAAAATCAGAATAATTTTTGTCATTTATATCATTCAATATGGAAAGTTTGAAAGCATGTTTTGAAACAAAAAATGATGGATTGGCTGGTTCAAAAGAGTTGATGTCCTCGGCGAGGGCGCTATCGGTATCAAGTTTTATATTGTAAAGGATTTGCTTGAGTGCTGATATTTTCTTTTGATTTACATCGATATGCCGGTATTCAGCTTCATTAAATGCAATGGAAAGGGGAACACCCGGAAGTCCGCCGCCGGTTCCTGCATCAACGAAATATCTGGATTCCCAGAATTCTGATAACATAACCGGAGTAAGTGAATGGCGAATATGTTCGAGTATAATATTCTTCGAAGTATTTCTACTTACGAGATTAATCTTGTTATTCCACCATACTATTTGATCCGCGTAGTGTGAGAGCTGTTCGTAGTGTTTGTCGAAATACCATTCAACTTCTTCAAACTGTTCTTCTTCTACTGGAATAATATCTATTTCATGCTGCATGTTTCACGTGAAACGTTTAGGGTTATTTTAGGTAAACCATAAGTACGGCGACATCACTTGGTGTTACGCCGCTAATTCGTGAAGCCTGACCGATAGTTTCTGGCTGGACTTTCATAAGCTTTTGCTTTCCCTCGGTAGAGAGGCTTTGGATATTGTTGTATTTGACAGACCCTGGAATTTTCATGTTTTCCTGTTCGTTCATCTGTCTTGCCATTTCGAACTCCTTCTCAATGTATCC
>Ga0306910_1000975_pt1 | contig 10753 bp, 20 predicted proteins | sample AntRauMFilla2698_FD_190438 | JGI IMG/M metagenome (GOLD analysis project Ga0306910, IMG submission 190438) | Saline lake microbial communities from Rauer Islands, Antarctica - Metagenome Filla 2 #698 (v2) (version 2) | ecosystem: Environmental > Aquatic > Non-marine Saline and Alkaline > Saline ... | reverse complement strand
TCCATTGTAAAAAAATAAATTTTATATACTCTGTGAGCCGACCCTACACTCCATCATTCAAAAGAATAACTTCATAAAGCTCGCACAAACAATCTGTCTTATGCTTCAATAATTTCCAAAGAACTATGTCACAACTTTCGTTTCCGTGACAGAAACCAAAGATAAGGGATGTTTATATTGGATGCCAATTTTATTTATTAAAATACTTCTTTTTTTTGACATCATGCGTTTCCTTATCCAAATAACGCATTTAAATATGAGAGTAATTATAAACTGTCACACACTGTAGTATGAATTATACTATTTTTTTTCTTCGCTAGCGTCTTCTGAGGTATCTTTTTCATCTTCAATAGTTGCTTCTGTACTAGAAGCATCATCATCCTCTTCAACTACTTTTTTCTCTTCAACATCAGTTTTCTTTTCCACTGTCGAAGTTGCAGCATTTGACTTACCAGCTCTACGTGTTTTCTTCTTTTTCGTAGAATCTCCACCTTCTGGTGTAATATCGTTGAAATCAACTAATTCGATGATAGCCATTTCAGCTGCATCTCCTTGACGAAATACAGTTTTTATAATACGAGTATAACCACCCGGACGATCACCAACTTTAGGACCAATCTCATTAAATAATTTTGTAACAGCATCATTATTCTGAAGAGATGAAAAAACTTGCTTTCTATTATGATGAGAATCTACTTTTGCTCTTGTAATAAGAGGCTCGACAAATCCTCGTAGTTCTTTCGCTTTAGCTACGGTAGTACTTATTCTATGCTCTTTAATGAGAGCCATAGACAATGCACGCATTGTAGCTTTTCTATGAGCTGATGTACGGCTTAATTTTCTTCCTTTTACTCTATGACGCATTTTTTAATCCTCTACCACTTAGTCTAAAAATTTTGATACATCCATTCCGAATTGTAAATTCTTCTCATCAATTACTTCTTGTAGTTCTGTGAGAGACTTTTTACCAAAGTTTCGGAATTTTAAAAGATCTTGTTCATCACGTGCAACAAGTTCACCAATAGAATTGATGTTTGCTGATTTCAAGCAGTTATATGCACGGACACTTAGATTTAAATCTTCAATACTTGTTCGAAGAAGATTTGCAACACGTTGTTTTTCAGCATCAACTTCTTCTTCTTCTTGAGTGAATTGCTCTTCAATTTTTTCAGTAATGAATTTTTCTATATGTTCTTTAAGAATCTTACCTGCAATTGTAAGAGCTTCTTTAGCGTTTACTGATCCATCGGTTTCAACATCCATTACTAATTTTTCGTAATCGGTTCTTTGACCAACACGGACATTCTCTACATCGAATTTCACTGATTTGATAGGAGTAAATATAGCATCTATAGGAATAACATTTACATCGTCATCTTCTACAGACATTTCTTCTGCAGGAACATAACCTCTACCTCTTCCAACACGCAATTCAATTTCTAACTCAGCGTCATCAGCAAGATTAGCAATAACTAACTCTGGGTTTAAAACTTCGTACTCAGCAGTTGCATCAGCAATATCTTTTGCTGTCAAAGTTGATCCACTTTTCTTAGAAATGTGAATTACTCCACTACTTTGTTCTACTTGTTTAAAACGAACTTGCTTAAAGTTCAAAATGATTTCGTAAACATCTTCCTTAACGCCTTTGATGCTTGAATACTCATGATCAACTCCGTTGATTTTTAACGCAGTGATTGCGATTCCAGGAAGCGATGAAAGAAGTACTCTTCTAAAAGAGTTGCCAATCGTTACACCAAATCCTCTTTCAAGGGGTTGAAGTACAAACGTACCAAAGTTGTCATCATCTCTGACGACGTCTAAGCTGTCTGGCATTTGGATACTGTAGTTACTCATATCAAATATAAATTTTAGAATTACTTAGAATAAAGCTCAACAATAAGCTGAACATTTATGTTTTCAGGGATTTCTTCTAATGTTGGAACATATAACATTTTACCTGTACGGGATTTAACATCAGTTTCAACCCACTTGTATTTATTTCTCGATGATCCGTCAAGTGCATTATCTACCACTTCAAGATTTCTAGACTTTGGTCTTAAAGAAATAACATCACTTGGCTTAACATTGTAAGATGGAATATTTAATACTCCTCCATTCACAACTATATGCTTATGACTTACCAATTGACGTGCTTGTCTTCTGGTTTTAGCAAATCCCATTCTATAAACGGTATTGTCTAATCTACTTTCCAAAAGTTGAAGTAGAATTTCACCAGTTACACCATCTTTAGCACTTGCAGCTTCATACAAATTACGGAATTGTTTCTCTAACAATCCATAAGTGTATTTTGCCTTCTGCTTTTCTTCAAGCTGAACAGCGTACTCTGATTTACGGTTAAATCTAGATCTACCATGCTGTCCAGGACCGTATGGTTTACGCTCTAGTGCTTTACTAGGTCCAAAGATTGCTTCTTTGAATCGTCTAGCTTTTTTCTGTTTTGGGCCTCTGTATCTTGCCATTATAAATAGACTTACTAATTAAACTCTTCTACGTTTTGGTGGACGACATCCGTTGTGAGGAATAGGAGTACGGTCTTTAATTGAAGACACATCCAATCCAGCACTTGACATCGCTCTTACAGCTGCTTCACGACCAGAACCTGGTCCTTTAACGAAAACTTCAACTTTACGAAGTCCCATTTCATAAGCGGCTTTTGCTGCAGTTTCAGCACTAAGCTGAGCGGCATAAGGAGTATTTTTCCTTGAACCTCTAAAACCTTCTTTACCAGCTGATGACCATGACAGAACATTTCCGTCAGCATCAGTGATTGTAACTATTACATTATTGAAAGTAGCCTTTACAAAAGCCATTCCATTGGGATCAGTAATTTGCTTCTTCTTTTTTCTTTTAGAAGCAGATGCCGAACTTTTTTGATTCTTAGCCATAATTAAACTCTGTTATTTACTTCGTTACTTTCTTTTTACCAGCAACAGTACGCTTTTTACCTTTTCTGGTACGCGCATTAGTTTGTGTACGCTGCCCTCTTACTGGCAGACTCTTACGATGACGAACACCACGATATGTTCCAATTTCAATTAATCGTCTGATGTTGGCGTTAACTTCACTTCGTAACGCTCCTTCTACCTTATACTCATCATCAAGTATTTGTCGTAACTCAATAACTTGAGCTTCGTCCCAATCTTGGACTACTGTATCAGGATCAATTCCCACTCTTTCAAGCAACTTCTTTGAAGTAGTAAGTCCAATACCGTGAATATAAGTAAGGGCAATAACGCCTCGTTTTTGTTTTGGTAAGTCAATTCCAGAAATACGTGCCATATATAAATACTCTTATATTAACCTTGGCGCTGCTTATGGCGCGGGTTTTTCTTATTGATTACGTACAAACGACCTTTACGTCTAACGATCTTGTCGTCTGAACTTCTTTTCTTAACTGAAGATCTTGTTTTCATATCTACCTTATTTGTATCTGTAAGTGATTCTACCCTTACTAAGATCATATGGAGACATTTCTACCGCCACACGATCACCAGGTAATATTTTAATATAATACATTCTCATTTTACCAGAAACATGAGCAAGTAACTCGTGACCATTATCTAACTCAACCCTGAATTGGGCATTAGGTAATGCTTCTAAAATTACTCCGTCTTGCTTAATGGGCTCTTGTTTAGCCATGGTTCAATATTTTTTCATGTTTCTGCGAGAGCTCAGCAATATAATCAAAAGTACTGAGAATTTCAGCTTTTCCTTCTCGAACTACAATATCATGTTCAAAATGTGCTGCTAAACTCCCGTCGGCTGTACAAACAGTCCAGCCATCGTTCAATGTTTTAACTCTCCACGAACCCATTGTTATCATGGGTTCAACAGCAAGAGTCATTCCTTCTCTTAGTCGTTCACCTTTTCCTTTTGTACCAAAATTTGGTACTGAAGGATCTTCATGAAGGGATTTTCCAATCCCATGTCCAACTAAATCTCTAACTACTCCATATCCATTACTTTCGTTATGAACTTGGATCGCATTTGCAACATCACCCATCTTATTACCGTGAGTTGCCTGCTCAATTCCTTTGTATAATGATTCGAGTGTTATTCTTAATAAACGTATCGATTCATCATCACAATCACCAACAGCGAAAGTGAATGCATGATCGCCGAAGTAACCATTCATTTCAACTCCACAATCAACAGAGACTATATCACCTTCTTCAAGTCTTCGACTCCCAGGTATTCCATGAACAACTTCTTCATTAATTGAAATACAAAGTGTTCCAGGAAATTCATTCCCCTTTGGTCCATAACCTTTAAATGCTGGTCGAGCATTATGGCTTAATATATACTCTTCTGCTACTAAATCTAACTTTCCGGTTTCTACACCAGGTTCAATAATTTTACCTACTTCAGCAAGTGTACGAGATACTAGCAGAGCACTTTCGCGCATCATATCAATCTCATTATCACTTTTCAGGTAAATCATAATTATGCTCTTCTACGGCCTTTAATTTTTCCTGTCTTCATAAATCCGTCGTAATGACGCATCATTAAGTGACTTTCAATTTGTTGTAGTGTATCAAGAGCAACACCAACAATAATCAATAGACTTGTACCTCCATAGAACAATGCAAATCCAGGTGTAACACCTAACAGGTTTGTTGCAATCGCTGGAAGTATTGCTACAAGTGATAAAAATATCGATCCTGGCAATGTAATTTTAGTCAAAATATTATCTATAAACTCAACAGTTGCTTTTCCAGGACGAACACCAGGAATAAATCCTCCCTGACGTTTCATAGTATCAGCCATCTCTTTAGGATTGATAGCGATAGCTGTATAGAAAAATGTAAAGAACACACAGATAAAGAAAAATATAATTGAATATGTCCAACCTGTAAAGTCAGCAGACCAAGCTGTCAAGAACTGAATAGTTTCATTTTCTGGAAAAAACTGACCAATTGTACTTGGTATAAACATAATTGATTGAGCAAAGATGATGGGCATTACTCCTGCTGCATTTACTTTCAAAGGCAAGTACTGAGTTGTTCCACCATATACCTTTCGTCCAACTACTCTCTTTGCATATTGTACAGGAATCTTTCTAACACCTTGTGTCAACATAACTACTGCCGCAATAACAACTATTAATGCAGCCAATTCAATAATTACAAGAATCAAATTACTTTTGGTGGTAACTTCATTGTAGAAGTTTGCTGGTAAAATTGCGATGATACCAATCATGATAATAAGTGATATACCATTACCAATACCACGATCAGTGATTCTTTCACCTAACCACATTACAAACACTGTACCTGCTGTAAGAACAATCATTGCAGTAATAGTAAAAGCAAATTCATTAACTACAATTGCCTGAGGGGCAGTTGCTATTAAGTTGATTGAAAATGCAATCGCCTGAAATGCGGTGATAACCACTGTACCATATCTAGTAAGCTGTGTAATTTTTCTTCTGCCTTCTTCGCCTTCACGTTGAAGTTTTTGAAAATATGGAACAATTGCTCCAGCAAGCTGAATGATAATCGATGCCGTAATATAAGGCATGATACCAAGAGCAAATACTCCTGCACGTGAGAAAGCTCCACCCACAAATAAATCAAATAGTCCCAATAAACTTGAAGCATCACCAGCTCCAGCTATAAGAGCAGAAGCATCTACACCAGGTAAAGTGATATAGCTACCTATTCTGTAGACCATTAATATACCGACGGTGTAAAGAATTCTATTCTTTAGATCCTCGATTTTAAAAATATTGCGGAAGTTTTCTATAAGACTCATTAGCCCTTAGGTCCGATTGTTTATTTAAATTAAGTTAACTTTTCCACCAGCTTTTTCAATCAGCTCTACGGCTGATTTACTAGCTGAATGAACTTCAATTTCAACTTTAGCAGAGATTTCGCCTCTACCTAAAAGTTTAATAAAATCATTTTTGTGAGCTAAACCAGCCACTACTAAATCATTGATAGTAATAGTAGTGCCAAGCTTTCCAGCGTCAACAAATTCTCCTATTGTCTGAACATTCAAAGGTCGAGATTCTTTTCTATTTGGGTTTTTGAAACCAAACTTAGGAATTCTTCTTTGAAGTGGCATTTGACCACCCTCAAACCAAGGACGTCTTTTGAAACCAGAACGTGATTTTTGTCCGTTATGTCCACGACCTGATTGCTCACCGTTTCCAGAACCTTCACCGCGACCAACGCGTTTTCTATTCTTTTTGTTTGGTGCTGGGGCTTTTAAATTATGTAGATCCATGATCAAAATTAGTTAAGTATTAACCTTCAAATACTTTGTTAAGTGAAACGCCTCTTCTTTTAGCAACTTCAACCGGATCGGTTAATTCGCTAAGAGCTTTAAAAGCAGCTTTTACCATATTATGTGGATTAGAAGAACCTTGTGATTTTGACAGTATGTTATGCACACCTGCAACATCTAATAAATTCTTCACAGCACCACCTGCAATTACACCAGTACCATCAGAGGCAGGACGTAGTAATACTTTACCAGCACCTGCTTTACCAACCACTGGATGGTAAATACTTTTGGTTTTTGTTAATGGCACTCGAATTAAATTCTTTTTAGCGTTGTCAAAACCTTTTTGGATAGCATCAGATACTTCGTTTGCTTTTCCAAGTCCATGACCACATACACCGTTACCATCTCCAACTACTACAATAGCATTAAAACTAAATCTACGTCCACCTTTAACAACTTTAGATACACGATTTACGTGAACTAACTTTTCTTCAAGGTTAAGATTCGCAGCTGGTACAGATTGTTTTCTTCTTACTTTAGGCATTGTTTAAACCGTTCGATTAAAACTGAAGACCACCATCGCGAGCGCCATCGGCAGCTGCTTTGATGATTCCATGATATTTGTATCCGCTTCTGTCGAATACTACTTTTGTAATTCCTTTTTCCTGAGCGAGTTTTGCAATATTCTCGCCCGCTTTTTTAGCATTATCTACACCTTTTTCAACATCAGTTGATGCAAGTGTAATACCTTCTAAGTCATTAATGACTTGAATATAGGTATTGCTATTACTTTTATACACACATAGCCTTGGACGTTCAGCAGTTCCACGAATAGTGGAGCTAATTCTACGTCTAATTTTATTTCTACGTGCTGTTTTCTTTTGAGACTTATTCATATCAAAAATCCTTATTTAGCAGCTGATTTACCGGCCTTACGTCTGATTTGCTCTCCGAAGTAACGGATTCCTTTTCCTTTGTAAGGTTCCGGCTTTCTAAATGAGCGAATCTTGGCAGCAACCTGACCAACTAATTCTTTATCAATTCCTGAAATAACAAGAATTGGTTGTTTAGTAGTTTTGGTATCAACTTCAATTGAAATTCCTTCAGGCGGTACAAAAAATATTGGGTGTGAATAACCTAAGTTTAACTCAAGTAAATCACCATTTATCGCTGCTCTAAAACCAACACCGTAAATTTCTAACTTTTTTGTATAACCCTCTGTAACACCAACAACCATGTTATTGATCAAGGCACGATATAATCCATGAAGAGCTCTGTCTTCTTTAATATCAGTTGCTCTTTTTACAATAACTTCATTTTCGTTTTTTTCAACTGAAATATTAGGATGAATTTTTAATGTGCTAGTACCCTTCTCACCTTTTACAGTAATTAAGTTATCAGCACCTATGCTAAAGTCAACCTTATCAGTTAATGGTACAGGTAATTTTCCTATTCGAGACATAATCTAACTCTGTTTTAATAAATGGTGCAAAGTATCTCGCCGCCAACTTTCAGCTTACGAGCTTCCTTATCTGTCATTACACCTTTCGAAGTAGAAATTATCACTACTCCCAAGCCGTTTTGAGCACGAGGTACATCAGATGAACCTTTATAAACTCTTAAACCGGGTTTTGAGTAGCGCTTAAGATCACGGATTACTGGATGACCATAAGAATCGTACTTTAAGAACATTCTTATTACACCTTGCTTTCCGTCTTCAATATTGATGAACTTTGAGATAAAGCCTTTATCAACTAAGATCTTGGCCATAGCTCGCTTCAGCTTAGAAGCTGGTACATCAACTTTACGATGCCCTGCAGTTTGGGCATTTCGAATACGTGTTAAAAAATCTGCTATTGGATCGTTCATTTCTCTTCAGATATAATGTTTACCAGCTGGCTTTTCTGATGCCTGGAATTTTACCAGCCAAAGCCAATTCACGGAATTTAATTCTAGATACTCCATAGCGACCGACATAGCCTCGACTACGTCCAGTTATACTACAGCGGTTTCTCACTCGAGTAGGACTAGCGTTTCTAGGTAACTTTTGTAACCCTTCATAATCACCAGCTTCTTTCAAAGCTTTCCTTTTCTCGGCGTATTTTTCTACCGTTTTCTTTCGTTTTTCGTTACGCGCTATCCAAGCTTTCTTAGCCATAATAGAGTATCTCTTAATTTCTGTTTTTGAATGGCATACCGAAATGCTTCAGCAAAGCGTATGCTTCTTCGTCAGTTTCTGCGGAGGTTACAAATGTCACGTCCATACCGTGCATCTTTGAAACCTTGTCTGTATCAATCTCAGGGAAAATTGTATGTTCTTTGATTCCCATTGTGTAATTGCCACGACCATCAAAACTTTTGTCAGGAACTCCTTGAAAATCACGAGTCCTTGGTAAAGCTAAATTAATCAGTCGATCAAGGAATTCAAACATTATACGTCCACGCATAGTTACTTTGCAACCAATTGGCATTCCTTCTCTTAACTTAAAGTTAGAGATAGATTTCTTAGCCTTGGTTTTTACTGGCATCTGACCAGTAATTTGCGCTATGTTTTCCACAACAGTATCAAGAACTTTCTTGTCTTGAATTGCTTCCCCAACTCCTACATTGATTACAATCTTTTGAAGTTTAGGTACACCCATCTTATTGGTATAAGTAAACTCTTCAATCAATTTAGAAGCTATTTCTTCCTTGTATTGTGTGTATAGTCTTGCTTCAGCCATTTTATTTCACACTAATTATTTATCCAAAATTTCGCCACTGGTCTTAGCATAACGAACCCAACGGCCACCGCCATTTTCCTCAATTCGTTTGCGACCAATTCTTGTCGGCTCGTTTGTTGTTGGGTCTATCACCTGTACATTCGAAAGATGTATAGGTGCTTCCCTTTTTATACGACCACCCTGCTGGTTATCCTGAGATGGTTTATCATGGTGTGTTTTCATGTTTATACCTTCAACAAGAACTCTGTCTTTGTCTGGGTATACCATTAAAACTCGGCCTGACTCACCAATATCTTTACCAGCGAGAATTTTAACTTCGTCGCCTTTCTTTACGTGTAATTTCTTTTGTTTATTAAACCTTCTTGGCATTACTCTAACCTCTTTAAAGTACTTCCGGAGCAAGTGACACAATCTTCATGAAACTCTTCTCGCGCAATTCGCGAGCAACAGGTCCAAAAATACGTGTACCAACCGGCTCTTGGTCTTTATTAATTACTACCGCAGCGTTTTCATCAAATCTGATGTAACTACCATCTTTTCTGCGATACTCTTTTTTAGTTCTTACTATTACGGCTTTGACAACATCACCTTTTTTAACGTTGCCGCCCGGAATTGCAGTTTTCACAGAAGCTGAGATTAAATCTCCAACACGTGCATATCTACGTCGAGAATCACCCAACACTTTTATACACATCACCTTTTTTGCTCCACTATTGTCTGCAACTTGTAATACTGTTTGCGTTTGTATCATCGTTTCTTAAGTCCTTATTTAGCTTTTTCTACGACTGATACCAGGCGCCATGTCTTGCGCTTGGAAAGAGGACGGATAGACATAATGTGTACCTTATCCCCAATATTCGCTTCATTGTTTTCGTCATGTGCCATATACTTCGTAGTCTTTGTAATAAACTTGCCATAAATAGCATGTTTAATCTGTCGATCTACTGCAACTGTGATGCTTTTATCCATCTTGTTGCTAACAACACGACCTGTTCGTTCTCTTCGTTGTGCTCTTTGTAATTCTGCCATAATGATCCTAACGCTTATTCAGCACTATTTTTTTCATTAATAATGGTTTTCAATCTAGCAACTTCACGTCTATGATTAGTGATGCGTGCAGGATTTTCAAGCTGCCCAGTTACTGATTTTGAAAACTTTAATTTCTGAAGTGCTTCTGATTCGTCTTTTAATCGAGCACTTAATTCAGTCATAGATAAATCTCTTAATTCATGTGGTTTCATCTTATGACTCCTTATTTACCTACGTAGTCTCTACGAACTACGAATTTCGTTTTTATTGGTAGCTTATGAGATGCACGACGCATAGCTTCACGAGCACTTTCTTCTGTAACACCAGCAATTTCAAATAAAATTCTACCTGGTTTTACAACTGCAACCCAGTGATCCAAAGCACCTTTACCTTTACCCATACGAGTTTCGGCTGGTTTACTTGTCATTGGTTGATCTGGAAAAATACGAATGAACGTTTGTCCATCACGCTGCAAAGAACGTGCAATAGCAATACGGCAAGCCTCAATTTGGCGAGACGTGATAAACTTAGGTTCCATAGCTTTCAACGCAAAGTCACCAAAATTAATTTGATGTCCACGATTAGCATTTCCCTTAAGATTAGCGCGATGTACTCTACGGCGTTTTACTCTTTTTGGCTCTAACATCGTTATCTATCTAGCTGTGTTAATTATTTTGTCTATTACGGTTTCTACTACGACGACGGTTATTTCTACCGCGATCGTCTCCACCTCTTCGGCCTCTTTTTGATGA
>Ga0306910_1000974_pt1 | contig 10757 bp, 3 predicted proteins | sample AntRauMFilla2698_FD_190438 | JGI IMG/M metagenome (GOLD analysis project Ga0306910, IMG submission 190438) | Saline lake microbial communities from Rauer Islands, Antarctica - Metagenome Filla 2 #698 (v2) (version 2) | ecosystem: Environmental > Aquatic > Non-marine Saline and Alkaline > Saline ... | reverse complement strand
AAAGTCACGAGTTCTGGATTTTTGGGGAGGAATATTTAAAGTACAGGCACTTTTTGATTCAGGATAATTTTGTGCACGTCAAACTGAAAGCGACTCAGTTTATGAACCGGGAAACCGGAGAACCAGGACGAACACGAATAGGATTTTTAGCCTTTAAACAGTTACAGGATGTGCTGAAAGAAAACGCCAAAAAACTGACGATCCAAATGGATGTGGCCGACCTGACGGAGTCACAGGTTTTGGCCATGCAAGATGTGTTTTCAAATCACTCCGGAGATCATATTCTGAATTTTGTGGTCTATGAAATGAAAAATAAGATCAAAATTCATATGCCCAGCAAGACTAAAAAAGTCAATATTTGCACGGAGTTGATTTCTGAATTGGAACAGAATAAAATTAGTTATAAGCTGAATTAATTACTTTATAAATAATAGAGTGGTAATCAATCTTGCTTTAGGTCATCTTTTGAAAGTCACCAGGGGTTATGTCCTAATTAAAATAAAAACCGATCTCTGTTTTTAATCGTAAATACCATAGTTGAGTGCTACTGACTTATCAATAATTGCATCAATTTCTTTTTATTGCTTCATCGATTTGATACTGAATAAGATAGAGATTTTATTTTTGAGGCATAAAAAGTTTCTCAACTCTATTTTTCATATCTTTGACTTGAATCTATCTGATTATGACTAAACTATTACATCCTAGGCTTTTAGTACTTTTACTCTTAACGCTTTTTGCTGCTCAATCGAATTACGCTCAAGATGTTATCCATTGTTGGGATTTTAACGGGACAGTGCCTTTTACTTCACCAGTAAATTCCAATAACAGAGTGGCTGGTGATGGAACAATTACTTATAATTTCGACATCTCAAATGTTGATAATTTTACTGGTTCTACAGCTAATGCTTGTGATGGAAGCGCTGCAGGAAGAGCTTTAGCTGTTGAAAGTGATACTGAAAATTTATCTCAGGTGTCTTTCAACTTTTCTTCTGTAGGTTATGAAAATTTAGAATTCTCCTTTTGGACACAGGGAACCAATACAGGATTTGATAGTAATACCATTGAATATTCAACTGATGGAACTTCCTTTACTCCGTTTCCAACAGGCTCCCAATACACTCCTGCACTTTCTGGGGGTTTACAGACCTTTGATTTATCCACAGTAAGCGTAGATAACGAAAGCAATCTGATCATAAGAATTACATTTGATGGCGCTACAGGAGGAAATGGTAATAACCGAATTGATAACGTCAAGCTCGAAGGGACATTTATCAACGATGCTAATTCTGAAGTGTTGGCACCAGCTGATCCAAACGATCAAGTAGCTTCTGATGTTATAACTGCAGCTTCTGCGACTGAGGTTTCTAATTCAGAGCCAGTAATTGCTTTTGATATTCAAGACCTAGGGACTGTAGGGGATGGCTTACCAACAGAAGTTAATCAAATGCGTTTTGTACCTGGTACAGGTAACACAGCTAACTGGTCGACGACGCTTCAGGACGTTATTATAAGAGATGGTTTAGGTGATGAAATACCTGGAACTTCTATTATAACCGATACTGAAGTGATTTTTACTCCAGATGTACCCGTTGAGATTCTAAATGGTGATACCTCAAGTTTTACCGCTGATATTGTGCTGTTTGAAACAGGGATAGTTGATCAAGATATAGTTGAGTTTCAAATCAACGGAACAGATTCTGGCTTTACCGCTTTACCTTCAGGATCGTTTTTTAGTTCACCCTTAACCAATGGAGATATTACTGGAAATGAAATCACCATAGATGTCGTAGCTACAGAATTGTTTTTTTCACAACAACCTACAGACACATCGATTAACGATCCAATGCAGCCTGATGTAAAGGTAAGTTTTCTGGATGGCAACGGTAACTTAGATACCGATATTGATGGAGCTAATTCTGTTGGTATAACATCAAGTGGAACTTTAGATAGCCCACTAAGTGTAAATGCAGAAAATGGAGAGGCCACTTTCCCAAATGTAGTTCATTCTGCCGCTGGGACAGAACTCGTATTAACAGCTTCTTCCGGCTCACTTCCTAACATTGATAGTGATGCATTTGACATTATTCTAAGCGATATGACTTCTGAGGTTGTGGATCCAGGAACTCAAACACCAACTCCAGTTACAGATTTAGCTCCGGGAGATTCGGCTGAGGTTTTTAATTTCGATATTTCAGATTTAGGTAGTGGCGATGGACTTGACACAGAAGTTACTCAAATGCGTTTTGTTGCAGGTGGGGCTAATACCGCAGACTGGACTGAAACTATAAGTCAGGTCATCGTTAAAGATAATAGTGGCACAGAAATTCTAGGGGCTTATTCTCCATTCACAGGCAATGAAGTTATTTTTACCCCTGATGCACCCGTTGTTATTCTTGAAGGAAATTCTGTCAACTTTAGTATTGATGTTATTTTAAAAACTTCTGGAATTACTGATGGCAATGTGATACAATTCGAAGTCGAGGGGACGAATTCTGGCTTCCAAACAGAATTAGACAGTTCAGGCTTCAATTCAAATTTTACGAATGGAAGTGTAACGGGTAATAATTTTACCATTGATGTGGTGGCTACGGCTATTGGATTCCTTCAACAACCAACAGACGTGGGAGTGAACTCACTCATATCTCCTGCCATTCAGGTGGCTTATGTTGATGCGAATAATAATGTGGATAGTTCCAATACCGCTGATATTACTTTAACTTCGGTAGGGGGTAGTCCAATTAATTCGCCTGTGACAGTGACGCCAGTTGACGGTGTTGCTACGTTTAACAATATCGGCTATACAGCTACAGTAACAGGCATAACTTTAGACGCTGAAACTGCAGATACAAGTCTTTCTGCAATTTCGAGTAATTTTTTTGATGTGGGTAGACCAATCATTGCTATTCAGGATTTTGATGGCACTCAACCAGAATGGACTTATACGACAAGCATTCCAACATTTGATAATAATTGGGGGCCTATACCTGGAGCAGAAACTGTTGATGGTTATTTTGGGGTTATTGATGTTTTGAATGCTTCGCCTTTGTCAAATCCCGAATTTTCTAACAATATTTTTGGTGAAAACGATTTAAATACTACGAACGGAACCTCTGGCTTTGCGTCCTTAGATTTTGATACGATTGATGTTTCAGGCTATACGAATGTGCAGTTAAGTTTTGACTGGGAAGTTTCAGGTTATAATGTTTCCGGAGATAGAATTGAGTATGAAGTCTTTTTTGATGGAGTTTCTCAAGGTAGGGTTCTTCTTTACGAAGGAGGTGTGACTACTCCAGATTTAAATACAGAAACAATACCTGTAGACCCTGGAACAAACGAAGTTTCGTTTCAATATTTTATACAAAATGACGGACAAGACGGTTATTCAGGATTAGATAATGTGAAGCTGACTGGAGATTCTAATGCCAGAGATACAGACATCATTGCGGGAGACCCCCAAACTGAGGGAGGAACCATTTTTGCCGATATTAATGATGATGTAAACAATACAGTAGAGGTCTTCAGTTTTGATATCGTCGATTCTGGAAATTTTGATGCCTTACCAACAAATGTCACAAGGTTAAGATTTGTGCCTGGAAGTGGTAATAACGCTGATTGGGCTACAGTCTTACAAGGGATTTCTATTTCTGATGGATTTGATATTTTGGATCAAGCCAACCAAACGGTAACCATAACTACCGATGAGATTATTGTTGACATCACTTCAGATCCAGACGATTTGTTCGTAGTGAGTGATGGAACTTCAAGAGACTATACCCTCAGTGTGTTTTTAAATACATCAGGAATCATAGACCAGCAGGTCATACAGTTGGCCATTGCCGAGGGCAATCAAGATCAAATTGCTTCTAATGACGGCTCTATATTTTCACAAGATATTACTGCATTTGAAGGCAACGCTTTCACTATTGAAGTTATAGGAACACAACTCGATTTTTTGGTTCAACCTTCTAATACAGTTTTAGGTGAAAGTATGGTTCCTGCTGTGAGGGTAAGAAATTTGGATAGCAATGGTAATGTAGATTTAAATGATAACGTCAGCATTACAATTACTTCTACAGGAACACTTAATGGTGGGTCTGTCTTAAGAGATATTAGTGCTTCAACCGGCTATGCACAATTTAATACTTTACAGCATACGGCACTAGGTTTTGGCTTAACTCTTACAGCAAGTTCTACAGGTTTAAATAGCGTTACAAGTAATGCATTCGATATTAAATTTGAGACAAATTTGCTAATATCTGAGGTGGCTGCACCGACTGCTGATAGTGAAAAGTTTGTTGAATTATTTAATATGGGTGTTGACCCTATTACTTTTGGAACTGGGCCAGGAGAAAAGACTTATTATTTACATAATGCAACATCAGGGAATAGTATCCTCTTAACAGGTTCTATTCCGGCAAAATCGTATTATGTGATTGGCTTTGATAGTAGTCTGAGTCCAGACCTAGAATCTTCATCAGTTATTACTGGTGAAGGAAATGACTCTTACTATTTATCTACTTTTGGAACAGAGCAATCTTTAATTGATATTCATGGTACTCTAGATGATCCTGTTGATCCAAGTCCATCCTGGGACTATACAAATAAACGTTACTTTAGAAAAATACCTGAGTTTAGAAATTCTAACCAAATTTACGAACCTCTAGAATGGACATTGTCTAGTGCTGCAGCAACTCCTGGAGTAGGCGATTTTGATTTTGTGTATTCAGGCGACTGGACAACCTCTGGAGTAGGTTCGAATCCAGATGTTACAGATTCAGGTTCAAATCCTAACGAAAGTATTTTTATAGAAAGTGGTACAGCAACCCTTTCAAATTCCAATACAATTTCAGACGTGGTCGTTAGAGCTGGGGCTACTTTGATCATTGAAGATGCCATTAAATTAAACGGCGACTTTGCCAATTTCGGTAAAGTGACGTTTAGAAGCACAGCTACTGAAACGGCAGTATTAGGGGAATTTGATGGATTGAATCGAAAACTGGTAGGGAATAACTACGAAATTGAGCGATTTATACCACAAAGCAACAGAGCCTTTAGATACATTGCGCCTTCCGTTACAACAGCATCCTCACCAAAATCTACAATTCGTGCTAACTGGCAGGAAGGGGTAAATAACACGGAAACTATTGTTAATGGTGAAGACCCTAATAATCTACTTGGCTTTGGCTTAGGCTATGGAACTCATATTACAGGAAATACATCTGGAGCCAATGGCTTCGATGCTACGCTGACGGGTAATCCTTCCATGTTTGAATGGAGTGCCAGTAACCAACAATGGAATGCTGTACCCAACACCGATACCAAAGTGTTTAATGTCGGCGAAGCCTATGCGATATTAATTCGGGGAGATCGCTCAACGACATTAAATTCTAACACGGCAGTTGGGCCTGCAACTACCTTAAGAACTACAGGTAGACTTGCTGTAGGTTCTAGAGGTGTTGATAATGTAGGGTCAAATGTGGGAGATTTCTCGCTGATAGGTAATCCTTATCAGGCCAGAATAAATTTGACTGAATTCATGAATGGTTCTTCTGGGGTTAGTTCTCAGTTTGTATATATATACGATCCTACCTTGGGAACTCGAGGAGGATATGCAACAGTAGATTTGGCAACTGGTGATAACACTTCAGAAACTACACCTGAAACATCTTCTGCTACTAATATTTTAGAACCCAATCAGGCCTTTTTTGTAGAAACGACTTTAGCATCACAAGCTGTTGTTTATTCTGAATCTTATAAAGCAATAAACACTCTCGACGGTAGTACACAAGTTGGGGGAAATGTGGCTTTCAGCATACAAGAACCGTTTACTAATCTATACGTGAATCTGTATTACGACAATATAGACACCAAAGCGGTGGATGCTGTTAAAGTAAAATTTAGAGCGGGTGCCAATAATGCGAAAGACACTTTAGATGCTACTAAAGTCTGGAATTACGATGAGTCCTTTGCGATTGACAGAAACCCCAATTACATGTCTATTGAAACTAGATCTTTGCCAACTGCGCAGGATAGTGTGCCGTTTTACTTAGGCAACTTTACCAAAACAGCTTATCGACTTGAAATCAAGCCTGAAAACTTTACGGCTGCAAAAGCTTATTTATTTGATAGATATCTGGAAACCTCTACGGAGTTACCATCGGATGCGACGACCGCAATTTCTTTTGAGATTGACAACGCGATTCCTGCTTCCAAAGCAACCGATAGATTTGTAGTCAAGTTTGAAGAAGTCTCGTTGAGCGATGACGATTTTGAATTGAACTCCAGCTTATCAGTATATCCAAACCCGCTAAAAGGCTCACGTTTCAGTATTTCCCATCAGCAGGCTTTCAGTGGTAAAGATTTAAGTTTAAAACTATTCGATCTTCAAGGAAGATTAATTGTCGATCAAACTATAGAGAACGCTCCTAATGTTGAAGTCAACTTAAATAAGGAATTAGCTTCCGGGGTGTATATCTTGAATCTTTCCGACGGAAAAGCCAGTCAGTCGGTAAAACTGATGGTTAAGTAACAAATTACAAATCCCAAACCAAAAGCCTAGCTGATTAATCAGCTAGGCTTTTGTCATTCTGACCGACGCAATAGCGAAGTGAAGCATCTCTATTTCACGAAAAGACTGTAACTCCTCGAAAAAGCCCTTGCAGTGTAGGTTTGTCATTCTGAAGGAGCCATTTTGGCGACTGAAGAATCACTGTCTTAAGAGAACATTGATATTTCTCTTCGAAGTGGTATTAATTTGATTCTTTGGGTTATTAGGGCTTAGGTTTTAGGAAAGTTTGTACATAAAAATTAAGAATTTTGAATTCATAATTTTAAATTATTGTTCTCCCGACTCGTGACTCCTTGACTTCCGACTATACCATTACACGACTACATGAATAACGCTAGATAGTCATCCGAAAACAGTCAAAAAAACCGACTACTGAAAACTGACTACTGAAAACCGAAGACAGAAGACCGCTATTTACACTTCGTATTATAAAATCGTATCATATCAGTAGTCGTTACTATGCCCACCAGTTTATCGTTTTCCAGAACCGGCAGCGCATGGAAATCTTTAGTGATAAACAGCTCTGCGGCAACTTCAATAGTATCAGAGGCCTTGACGAAAGACACTTGCTTAGACATCACTTGCTCAAGGGTAAACATGTCGTACACTGTAGTTTCTACGGTGTCGCCATCATCGTCTGTCGCATCGGCAAAGGAAATGCGTAGGAGGTCATTATAACTCAGCATACCTACAATTTTATCCCCGTTGACCACAGGGAGGTGTCGGATCTTGTGACTTTTAAACAAGGATTCTGCTTTGGTAAGTGTGTCCTCAAGATTTAATTTTACTAAGTTTTGGGTCATTATTTTTTGAATGGGAGTCGTTTTCATGGCTTCTGATTTTGAATTTGTTATAAAGATGCAACAGAATTAAGTTATGTCCACTGACGAAAATCAGGATTTCGATAATTAAGAATTTTAAATTACCAGTCCACCATTCCACCATTCCACCAGTCTATCAGTAAATCCAATTTTAAGATGTCAGGGCTAAAGTTTCTTTTAATAGTTATTGAGTTCGTGAGTTTATGAGTTGTTTATGAAATTTAAAATTAATCACTTGCTAATCCTTGGCTCTTTGATTCCCGATTATTCCACTACACGAATAAACGATTACACCAGTCTAATAAAAACACTAAACCGAAAACGGTCAACAAAAAACTGATTGCACCAGTCACCACTTTCCAGACATCAAAATAATTTTGAAATGCCAAATTTGAAATAAGCATTTTGAAATATAAAGATTGTATTATACTCGACCCACGACTCACGACTCACGACTCACGACTCACGACTCACGACTCACGACTATTCATTTGAAGGGGCAGCGCCCTGACATCTTTCTCACTCATTTTTAGAGTGTCTAAACCGTAAGTCTAATATTAATTCCTTCAGATAAAACTTTTAACCCCGGACGGAGCTTCAAGTTAATTTAATCCTTAAGCTGAATGTCTAAAAGCACAAATCTTTCTCTGCTCAAATTCAGAAGAAAGAAACCAAACAGCCCATAAATAAAAAAGCAAGGCTTGAAGGCCCTGCTTTTCTTTGGAACGGTCTCAAAATCAGATGAAATTTTGACTAACCTTTGGTTGAGTTACGCAAATATCATTTTTAGAAATGACTTTGAGTTACGGTTCGACCGTACATGTGTTACGGTCGAACCGTACTTTTTAGTTTTGCTTTATTTTCATCTAACCTTATAAGTCCCCCCGTTTGGCGTTAAGGGGATCACGAATTACTAGTCACCAACTTCCATAGCCTTTTCAAGCATCTTCACCATATAAGTATAGTGCGCTTTTAAAGTCTGGTCACTGGTATTCATTTCAGTTTTTAAATTGGATAACACCCCATTTTGAAGTGCCAGACTATGTCCTTTCAGCTCGAGAGCCAGGTCTTTGTCCTTTTCCAATTCAATAAGCTGATGCACCAAATGCTTCTGTAACTCCCGTTCTACTTGGTCTGGTGTAGTTCTGGACGTCAAGATATCTTTTACCAGGGCATCAAGAAGCTCCTGAGGAGATAAACCTTCGCCCGGTAGGGTAGAATGGGTATCCCACATCATATTGAGGCGCTTGGCATTCGTTAGACGATTGAGGACTCCTTTGTTCATGTTGATCAAACTTTCCAGTTTTCCGCCTTTGGCAAACTTGGAGACCAGGGCCTCATCTACCAGCCAGTATTGAGGTGTCCATACGTGATCACTGATGAATTTCAAGGCATTTTCCTGTTCAGTTGCATTGATCACCTGGTAAGGAATCCCTTCCTGTCCTTTATGTAGCAGCGTCTCATTAACGCCACCAACAATGGAAACCACGTGGTAAATGTAGCGTCTGTAAACTCCAAGCATTTCGCCGTATAGCTCTTCCAAATCCTCATAATTCTGACCTGCAGTCGTTGTCCAGGAGTCGAGATTTTTGGCGACAATTTTCAGATTGCTCAATCCGTAAGTACTTGCTTTAACAGAATTATTACCGATGTCTTCGGTTTTGGCATCGGGATCATTTCCTCTGCCCCCAAACATGTACAGCGGATCTGTGCTGCGCTGATCTACAAATTTTTTCAAAATATCTTTGTCTTCTTCAGCAGAGCTGTTTGGGAAATACCGGTAACCCCATTCAATAGCATAATCATCATAAGGCCCGAGTTGCCTCACAAAACGTATGTTTTTATCGCCAGGTTGCGCCACATAGTTATAGCGGGCATAATCCATAATTGTAGCGGCGATTCCCATCTTTTGAGTGAATTCTCCCGATCTCAAAGATTCCACATCGTAAGCAGAACTGGCCTTCATGTTGTGGGGTAAGCCAAGGGCGTGACCAATTTCGTGTGAAATGACGCGGCGCATCATCTCCCCAATTTCTTCTTCTGGCGTATCTAGGCTTCTGGCCTTTGGATTAGCAGCACCGGTTTCTAGTAAATAGCGGTTACGATAAGACCTTAGGTGATTGTGATACCAGATGATGTCTGACTCGATAATCTCTCCCGTTCTTGGATCCGACACACTAGGTCCCACTGCATTACGAGTGGTGGAAGCGACGTATCTAACGGTTGAAAAACGAACATCTTCCGGACTAAAATTAGGGTCTTCCTTTTCTGTTGGTGCAACTTTCGCCTGGATGGCATTTTTGAAGCCTGCCTTTTCAAACGCAGAGTTCCAATCTTCGATACCTTGAATAAAGTACTTTCTCCATTTTTTTGGAGTCGCTGGATCTAAGTAGTAAACGATAGGTTTTATGGGCTCCGTCAATTTACCTTTGGCATACGCCTTTTCGTCTTTGGGTTCCAGTCTCCAGCGACGAATCAATCTTAGCTCATCGGATTTTAAGGCATCCGAGCTATAATTGTATTTTCTTAAACCAAACCAACCTACACGTGAGTCTTCATACCGGACCTGCATTGGATTTTCGGGTAAAGCAATAATGGAATGATTGATTTGAAAGGTAAAGGTATTGGTAGAATTACCGCGGGGTGGCTTACTGGTAGGGAAGGTAAGCGTGTGGGTGATTTCGGTATTTTGAGGAAAACTTTTCACCGTATTGATCCGACTTCGCTTATCATCGGCCTTTCCAATTTTATATTCTGATTTTAATCCGTCTGGGATGATGTTGAAGGAAGGCGAATCGGCATTGAAGAATGATGAAACTTCGATCACGATGTCTTTGCCTTCTTCAGATTTAATAGGAAAAGAAGCTAAAATAGGGTTGAGGTTATTTTGTGCCACACTTAGGCTGATAGGATCTTCCTCATCAGCCACATTGGTAGTCAGCACCTGAACCAAATCGATCGACTTCCCCACTTTTACAAAGTGGATCATTTGTTCTGAAGTCTTTGATCCCGCATTCCTGTAAGCCGAATAATTAGCTGGCAGTTGCTTAAGCCTTGTGACCATCAATAAGTCTTTTTCCAGAACCTCTTCTGGAAGCTTGAAGTAAAGTTGATCGGCTTCAAAGTAAGTAGAGATGAGCCCTTCACTTTTGGGCATGCTTTCCAGAATGGAGTCCAGTTTCTTTTCAGAGTTGTCCTGAGCTACACCCACCTGGAGGCTAAGCGCAAAGACAAGAAGTAATACGTATTTCATGAGTTGAATTTATTTTAGGACTGGATTTCTAGTAAAAAGTTTAATGGGGATTGGTTGTTCGTTTTCTGTTATCAGTTGTCGGTTGACAGTTGTCAGTTGATAGTTTTCGGTT
>Ga0306910_1000967_pt1 | contig 10803 bp, 14 predicted proteins | sample AntRauMFilla2698_FD_190438 | JGI IMG/M metagenome (GOLD analysis project Ga0306910, IMG submission 190438) | Saline lake microbial communities from Rauer Islands, Antarctica - Metagenome Filla 2 #698 (v2) (version 2) | ecosystem: Environmental > Aquatic > Non-marine Saline and Alkaline > Saline ... | reverse complement strand
CGCACACGCGGGCACAATACGACATCTGTTGTCTTTGACGCACGGCGCATGCAGGCACACGCGGCGCTTCCTTTTAATTTGGTGAATCAGATGAAACGCGCCGCTTTTCCCGTGCTGTGCATGCATCACATTCGCCACGGACACGCGGTTACCTATCAGGCGTGCGCCGTGCGAAGCAATACGCGCGACATTTACTATTACATGGTCAATCCGCGGCTTGTGCAACTCAGTGGCGACGAAGTGAGCGTTGAAGAAAACAGCATTGCTCAGGTGGGCCCGGTGCGCAAGACGCGCCGAAAGTGCGTGTTGGCCGAGTGGACAGATCACGCGTTTAATTTGACGGGTCGGTTTTGCGGACCGGCCGCTATTTCACTGCAAATGGCAATTGAAGAATTTAAAAAAAAATGAACAGGGTCAAGCGTGTGAAAACTATACACCAAGTTCCTTACGTGGACGACGTGCTTAGTGCAGCGCTACAGCATGAGTTCCAGCGTTTTCTCTACTGTGAGTGCAAGGCCGACAAGACGCTCCAAATTCACAACTGGTTCTACCACTTGAGCCGCGTGTGTGATCACGCACGCACGGCTTACATGACAGTCACAGACGCACTGGAAGCCAGCTACCGCGAAAGAGTGCCGCCAATGCAATCTTACTATCGACCGAAAACCATCATTTGTCAAGTGTACTTGTTTCTGCGCCGCGCGCTCGGACGGGACATGGCGCGCGTCATTACCAATTTGGCCTTTTTGCCAGCAGACGACGAACAGTGGTTGAGCGCCGGTCGTTGTGTGCTGCGTCGCGTGTCGTGCGTGAGTCACACGACCATGTTTTACTCGCCGTGGGCGCCAAAGTGGGGCGACGAGCTCATTTCGGAAATTGTGGAAAGGGTCTCTTCTTAAAAAAAAAATGAATGCATATGTTATGCCTGTCGAACACGGTACCTATCAGCGCATTTGGGACATGTACCAGCAAGCCAAGCACGCCTTTTGGGACGTGGAAGAGGTGGACATGACACAAGATCGCAAGCAGTGGACGAGCATGAGCGACAATGAACGCCACTTTATTTCGCACGTGCTGGCCTTTTTTGCCAGTTCTGATTGCATTGTAGTGGACAATTTAGTGGAAAATTTTATGCAGCAAACGCGCGTGCGCGAAGTGCAGTGTTTTTACCAATTCCAAACGATGATGGAAAACATTCACGCCGAAATGTACAGCATTATGATTGACACGCTCATTCGCAACGCGCAGGAGAAACAGCGCCTCTTTAACGCCATTGAAGAGATTCCGTGCGTCAAGAAAAAGGCGGATTGGGCGCTCAAGTGGATGCAAAAGAGCGACGGTAGCGACGCGCAAGCCTTGGTGGCCTTTGCAGCCGTGGAAGGAATTTTCTTTTCGGGCAGCTTTTGCGCCATTTACTGGTTGAAAAAGCGCAACCTAATGCCAGGATTGACGCAGAGCAACGAGCTCATTTCGCGCGACGAAGCCATGCACGTAGAGTTTGCCGTGCTGCTCTATCGCATGGAAATTATGGGCAAAAAGCTCGACCAGCAAGTTATTTATGACATTATCGACGAAGCCGTAGAGATTGAGCGCGAGTTTGTGTGCGAGTCGCTCAGTGTCGGCCTCATTGGAATGAATTCCAACTTGATGTCGCAGTACATTGAGTTTGTAGCCGATCACTTGCTCGCATCGCTGGGATGCGACAAGTTGTACCACACACAAAATCCCTTTTCGTGGATGGAACTCATTAGTCTGCAGGGTAAGACGAATTTCTTTGAAAAGCGCGTCACGGAATATCAACGCGCGGGAGAACGAGTGTTTTCAGTAAATGAAGATTTTTAATTAAAAGGTTTATATAGCAAACGTCAGCACCAGCACTAGCATACCCAGCGGTACGGCCAATTGCATGGCAATCTCGCGATATATTTTGCGGTGCAACCACAGGATCATTGCCAAATTCATAAAAAAGGGCACACCTTGCAATTTGCGCCATCCTTCCAGCATGAAAAAAAAGTGCGACACGAGCAGTAGCCAAAAATACACGGGAATGCGCTTCATGCGCCGCACGTCTTCGTGGAGCACGGTTTCCAAGTCGGCGACATTGTTGCGTTTCTGACGAATGGTTTCGCGCAGCTCGTTCAAGCGCTGATTTAACTGTGCATCTGTATTTTCTAACTTTTGCATAAGTGCGTGACAATTTCGTCTGCTAGCGGGAGGCCCTGTATGCAATAACGCTTGTGTGTTTCGAGCGGAACGTTGCTGGCCGCCTTGATCATGCTCTTGATCCACTCGCGATTGTCTGATGGTTTGTGCATGAGCGCGTGATACACGTGCTGTGCAGTGGGATGTTTTACAATGGCTTCGACTGCCTCGTCTTCTAGCGAATCGACCAGTGAAAAAGGTGGATAATGCGCTTCCACGTAATCGGCGCACGGCACTTTTGTTTGAAATTTGCCCATTAAATGACGACCCACGGGCATTCCGTTGCTACAGTTTTTAAGCACAATTTGTTTGGCCGCTTTAGCGCTGGAAAACTTTGTAGACAAGCCCGCCTCTGCCTTGAATGCCTTGAGCACGGGATTCTCCCAGTGTTCCTCTTCTTGCCACGCCTTTTTCTTGGGCGTGGCCAGCAATACAAGCGAATCTTCGCCATCTACATCTTCTACAGACGATTGCTCGCCTTCTTGTTCTTCGTCTTCCTGTGCCACAATGACGGGTGCTTGCAGGCGCATGTCGGCCACATAGAGCCCCACCTGTTCCGTCATGTCTGCCCTGAGTGCTTCTGCTGGAACGTACTCTTTAATGGCTTTAATGAGCCGGCGCTGTTCGTCCTTGTCATTGGGAGCGAGCAGCGTTTCCACGTGATGTGCCAAATTCTTGGCTGATTGACCGTGCAGGAAGAACGCAAGCACCTCTTTACCCAGTGGCGGCTGTACCTTTTGGCAGTAATCTTCAAATACAGCCACGTCTTTGGGTTTTTGCGCATTGCTCAGTAGCGCCTGTAGCTCCTGTGGGTCAATTTCTTTGAAATTTGCATACTGTGCCAGCTTGCCGGGCGCGCGAAACTCGACAGACGTCAAGTCATTGGAGACAAAGGGATACACTTGGCGCCAATCTAAAAATTTGGGTATTTGAGTGGCCAAGAATTTACGCGTTACCAAATCCATGTCATCAAACGTTTCCAATTGGTGACTACGGTGGCGGGTTTCATAGGGAAAGGTTTTCATTTTGTGAGAAATCTAAATTGCGAAGCAATTTAGATTTCTCACCCTCCAATATATACACAGCAAATGCCAAAGTATTGCATCTTAATTGACGGTCATTTACAACGCGCGCACCTCAAACAACTGGCACGTTTCCCATGGCAAGTGCGCATCTGTCACGCCGAATCCATCTTGCCCGCCTACATTGCCGTGCGATGCACAGAGAGCGTGAAAAAACTAGTGTATGAAACGTATGACCCAGCGCCCGTGTTTTGGGACGATTGGTCAGAAGAAGAAGACACACAATAATTAAAACGGGAGCGGAGGGGCTTAATGAATTTAATTTCATTAGAGGCGACAGATGGTACACGTGTACACCTGACAGTAGAAGAAGTTTGTGAAATGAAGGTTGTGCAATTGGTTTTAGAAGATGCGAAAGATCAATGTATTCCTTTGCCAAACATAACGGGTGCTGTACTTTTAAAAATAGAAACGTTTGTCAAAACACAAAGTGTAGATGTAACTGATACTTTAATTGATATGTTAAAAGCTGCCAATTATTTAGACTATGAACGCCTTTTGTTGTATTTGTTACCCAAATGGGTTAACAGTCCAGACTTATTTCCGGGACCGGCGGAATTGAAACACTTGGTACCGTATGCCTTGTATTTTTACACGGGAGAACATTTGAGAGATTTAAAATGTGACAAAACACTTATTGAATTATACCGACATTGTTTTCGTTTGTTTGATAAAGAAGAATGGAATATAGTACAAGCGACACACAATAACCATTTGTGGATTGTGAAGCATTTGTTGGATACACAAGTTTATGAGGAAAGTCTCATTGGATATATACTTATTCGCGCGTGCACAGGAGGCTATTTGAATATAGTAGATTTTCTTTTACGTGATGATCGTGTGAATTTTGATTCTGATGATTATAGCTGTGCGATTACTGAAGCTGCGGGCTGTGGTCATTTATTAGTAGTCAAACGACTGCTGCAATGTCATACTGTAAATCCTTGTACTGAAGAATATTGTGCGCTTGCAAATGCCGCAAGCATGGGCAATTTAGAAATTGTGCAATGTTTAATGGAAGACGCTCGTGTATACTTGGCAAAAAATAATCATGTACATGCTATAGAACGCGCAATGGGATGGGAACACGATGATGTGGTGCGGTTTCTTATAGAACACCCGCGTATTACTGTTCCAAAAGACTTTTTGAGAAGAAAAAAGAAGGCGAAATTTACTGTTTCATGGTAGTGTAGCGCACTCTCTTGGTTCTTTCCGACTCTGACGAGTCGGAAAGAACAAACCTCCTCCATACAGTAGCGGTCCACAGCGCAACAATACTGGCGCCAATGAGCAAAATATTGAAAATAAACCTCAGCAAAAAGCGCGTATCGGGACGAAAAGCATCAGGATCGACCGCGGGTCCAGCGCACGGAACATTGACATTGGCGCAAATCAACTCAGTGGCTGGCTGTCCGCCGTGCACCAAGCACCAGCGCGGATCGCGCGCCAAATTAACTGCCTTGAAATTGGTGTCATTGGGACCGACATTGGCGTAGCGCAAGTCATTAATGTCAAATGCCAAGTTGACTACCGACCACGCCAACAAGAGCACCGTAAGAAACATGTGCGTCCCCCAAGCCACCTTTTCGCGTGACCATATCATTAGGCAAATAGAAAAGGGTAGCAATATAAAAAGTACGAAGAGTCCCTCGCGCACCGCTTCAAAAGTCCACACATCAGACGTAAGTTCATTAACACAAGCCGCTGAAGGCAATTCATACGTGTGACGCACGTGCAACGAGAGCGGCGTGTAATAGCGAAAGAAACACCAAATCAGCAAAAAGGTCACAATGTAAAAGGCGTAGAAACGGCTCAAACTCAAGTAGTTTGTCATTTGCGTGTTTTTTTTTGGCTCGTTGTTTATTTTTTAATAATATTGAAATACTCCATATCTTCTCATTCTGAAATTGAGCCAAATCTTGACCAAGCCCAACACACTGAAAATGAGTGAAAACACCAAGTGCTGCTGGAATTGCGCGTTGGGCAACAGACCTGGCGTATCGCTCGGACACGGCCCCACGTTGGCACAGAGCGTAGGTGCCGAGTCGAAATACTTGCAGCACCACAAGTCACTATTGCAAATGGACCCACCCGACCAGCTAACATTGCAGCCAAAAATTAAAATACCCAAAAAGACGATAAACGATGCAATGCTAAAGAGCGACACGGCAATGGTAAACCAGTAGTCGGCAGACGTCAACGCGTACGACTTGCGCCACACAAGCGCCACCATGAATACAAAGGGTGGGATAATGTTGAGCACGCCAAAATACACAAAGGTCCACTGCACGCCGTACAAGTTGGACAAATAGGGCCCAGGCGACGGTGGCACGGCAAACACGGGATACCCATTCACATACAGCGTGTCTAGCACGGGCCACGCAAAATAGTAGCAAAACACAGCCACGTAGACAAACACTGTAATAATACCCATGAGTTTCCCCTCTTCCACGCGCGCTTCAGACGCTTCGCCCACGGCGCCCGAGTCGCGCAACAGCTTGTTGACGCCCAAATGCAAAATGGTCACGAGCAACAACACGCCCGAAAATATCCACAGCATGGTAAACTCCCTGTTGACACTCAACATGTCATTGGTGACGGCAGGCACACAGGGTGCCGTATTGGCACAGAGCTCAGGACGCGCCAGATAGTACACGCAGCACCATCGGTAATCATTGAACGGAAAGCCTCCGCTGTAACTGGTATTGGTCCACGCCAAGTAGACAAAAATCAAAACGAGCGCCACAAACGCATTGATGACAATGGCAAACACAGTCGTCATGGAATGCAAGTCAATGCGCACGGCACTGTCATACGCCGTAATGGCGCCCATGAGCATGACGGGCGCCGCAAAATTGAAAATGACAAACAAAAAAAGAATCCACCACGCAAAACTGTACGCTGTGTACGCTGTGCTCCCATCGGCAACGGTAAACTTGTAGAGCAGGTCCTGCACGGGAAAGGCCAGCACGTACAGCAAGAGCGCGACATTGACAAAGACAAAGGCAATGCCCAGACGCCGCACGAATTTGTCTTCGTCTTTCATGCTTTTTTTGGACTAATAACACAAAACAATTTATATAGATTTCACATACTCTTCTTGTTATTTTTTTTACATCATCCACAAATGACGATATTCGCGCCAAATCAATTTGGCAATGTAATATGTTACATCTTTGCTTAAGAGCAATCTAAAACGCGCACACAATATCCATGTTTGCAATGCCTCTTTGCACCATTGATTAGTCTTGTCGCGAAACGTAAGCGATTTACCGCGATCGTATGGAGTAAACTTGTCCATTTTTATAGATTGCTCGCACTTTTCAAGACTTGGCATTATTTCATAATCAATACGTCCTTCACAATCTTTTCTGCGCAATACAAGTTCGTTCCAATTGGTTAGGGTTACATAGCAAGAATTGCAAGGCATTGCATTCCGTTCATCTCCAAGTAAAAAACTTCCTAGAAAACACCGCATTATTAGAAAGGTCAACGTCTATAGCGTAAGGACATTCCTCAATCAACTCGTCAAATTTGACAGGGTCACAACAAAAGACACGCGCGTCTCGATTGAGCCACATTGGACGCTCTAAAAAAAAAAATTAACGCAAAAAATCTATATAAAATGCAATGCGAAAAGTGCAAATCGTAAAAAAAAAAACATGTCGTCTGCCGATTACGTTGCTATGCGCACGCCCAAGCGCGGACTCAAGGCCGCCGCCCCTTCTACGGTTGACGGAGACATTTATCACGAAAACCCTGCCCTGTGGCGCAGTTACGATGGTAGCATGCGTATGAAGAGTGGCTTTTGGTCCACTCTGCTGTGGGCGCCCTTTAACGACCCTTCCACTGCTCCCGATTTGTGGACCACCATTGTCGTCATGATTCTGGTGTTTCTCGGAGCGCTTTTTAACGGCTGGGTGCTGCACGCTGCCGTGTCGCACGCCGTGGCCGTGGCGGGTGACGCGTTTATTCGCGCCATTCTGCTGGCTGCCGTGTCTGGCTCGCTCTTTTACGTTACTCAGCTGTGGACGTACGAGTCCAAGCTCATGACGTACGTGTACCCCGAAATGTCCATGGCCATGGTGCCCACGCTTCGCGTCGGTATTGTGACTGCTCTGATTTACGGAGTGTTTCAGTTTGCCGGATACGCCGCCGCTGGAGGTATTTTGCGCGCCATTAATGGCGTGACGCCCGGTGTGACCAATGTGGCCACTGGAAGCGACAGCTACGTGCTGTATTGGTTTGGAGGCGTCTTCATTGTCTTCAACTATGTCTACAATGTCATGTTCCAGCAGACTTCTGCCGAGGGCATGAAGAAGGCTCACCGCCGCGGATCCTTGGCGGCCGCTCTTGCCATTTTCGCCATTACCGTGGCATTTTACACGCTGGGCCTCGTGACTTACTCGTCTGGTCTGTACGTGACGGGCGTCATTATGACGGGTGACAACTCTGCCGGAGCCGGCGGTGTTGTGCCTTGGGCCTTTTACGTCTTTGTCGCCCTGCTGGCCGTGCCTGCCACTGTGGGACTGCTGTACGTCATTATCGGATGGCTCACTAGCGGAGACCTGCCCGCCGTCATGTTTACCAAGCGCGCCGAGAGCGAAATTCCCATGCCCCGTCGCACCGCTCGCCCGATTGAAGTGTCTTATTAAAGAGAAAATTTAAAATTTTTAGAGGGGGTTGAATATGCAAGAATTATTGACGCGTTACGAAGCGCTGCCCGAGTACATTAAGGACTGGCCACTGGTCAAGATTCGCGAGTTTCGCGAGAAGAAAGTGACCACAACCGACGACGAAGCACCGTCCAGCAAAGTGCTTACGGACTTTGACAACAAGTTGAAAAAGTGCGAAGACAAACTGAAAGAAGCCAACGTCTGGTTGCCCAAACTCATTGAGAAGCGCGACTATGTGCACTCCATTCTGTCGCATCCGCAGTACAAGGAGGGCAAAATGTCGGCTGGTTTCAAAAGCTCGCTCAAGGCCGTGCAAACGCGCTTGGCCAAGTTTGAGTGGTCGGCCGAAGACGACACCATTTTAATCAAGGGTAAGCCGTTTGGGGTGGAAGTCAAGGGTATCAACACGGACCACTTGAAAAAGACGTGGGAAAAGTCGCTGCCCAAACCGGCCATGATGGACGCCAAGGCGTTTGACGCCTTTATGAGTAAGGCCAACGCATGCATTGAGCAGTTTCGACCAATTTTCTTGAAAAACGGATGCGGCGAAAAACTGGAAGCGTGGAATACGCTCGAGGCCACGTTGCGTCAAAAGCTCAAAGAAGATGACACGGTGGTCGACGTCTTGGAGCTCAAGGACATTTACGAAGAGCTCGACAAGCACATTCCCAAGTCTTCTTCTGCTCCTCCCGCGAAGCGGGAGGAGCAGAAGAAGAAAGACTGGACCAACGTGCGCTCCGAGTATCAAAAGCGCGCCAAGGCCCCGCAGTTCAAGGCCGACAAAAAGGCAATGCAAAAGTATGAACATCTGGACGATTTATTTCAGGAAGCGTACGAAGAGCGCAACGTGGCCAAGATGGAAAAATATTTTGCCAAGATTGACGCGCTCTTGCCTAAAAAGGGCACATTCAAAGAAAGTGTCTGTGAAACGACGTTTGTGACCAAGGACGAAATCAAAGGCACCACCTATCACAGCAGTGATGACGACGACGAGGAGGAGGAGGAGGAGGCCGAATTTAGTGACGAAGAGGAAGAGGAGGAAGAAGAAGAAGAATCTTCGTATTCCGTCGAACGTCTGCCCAAGAGCAAGAAGCGTGGGCGCGCGCACGAAGAACCCATCGTGACCACTCTGTCGCAAGTGCTCGACGTCTTTTCTGGTACCAACAAGCACATTGGCGAGTTGCACAAGATTTACGAAAAGTCGGGCGACGGCAGTGAGTTTGAATCGGAACTCAAGAAAATCAAGGAGATGATGCTCGTGGTGCGCTACCAAGTCAAAGTGTACGGCGTCAACCATGGCACGTTTATTCCTTGCTTGCCCAATGGCAACATTTTTTTCAACCGCGAAGAAGCCGAAGAAGCGGGCAAGGATTACGTGCGCCTCTTTGAGCTGAATGGCAAATACGAGTACCAAGTGGTAGAGCTGACCCCAGGCGAAGAACCGCACATTCAATAAGAATACTGGCGTATAAGAATACACAAAAAAAAAAGATTTTTTATGTCTTAAAAATCCATGGCATCCTCTCCAAAATATGTCACGCTGGCCGAGCGCGACGAAAACAACAAAATCATCCAGAACCGCACGTTTTGTCTGCGCGTCGTGCTGGCCATTTTCACTATAATCGTCGTAGTGGCCGTAGCAGTGGTAGCCATTGTAGGTATTTACAATTCTAGCAATGCCAATGCCGTGCAGCGCTACTGTATCGCTGGCAATGACGTGTTTGGGTCCATTACGACCGATGTCAATGACCGCACGATTGCGTGGGACATTCAATACACACCCGCGCTAGGCGTGCTGACATCGCTTCATATTGAAGGACCGACGCCCGTGGGTGTGAGTGAGGGGGATTTGAATTTCGCGCTGTGTGGTGCGCCCTCTACGGTTGCGTGCGATGTGACTAGTGAGCCGAATCGCGTGCGTGACACAATTAAGGAATTGAGCCCGGGTGGTAGTAGTTTAAAGCCCAAGATTCAGGCTATTCGCAAAGAGCCGTGGCGTTATCGATTAAAGATTAACAGAGGTGCGGGTGCGCCAGTGGTGTTTAGTTTGGCCAGTGTGTGCGGAACAGAATAAATGTATTTTTTTTTATTGTTTTTTAGGACTGAAATTGACCTTGTCTTGTGTCAAATGTAATTCCGGGGACCATTCGGCACTTTGGCGTTGCCATTAATCTACCTTCGGAATTGATACACATTCCTCCAGTCCGTAAAATTGAATTGTGTTTGGTACAGTAGTAGCATCAAAACGCATAAATGTAAACCTCGTAGCTCCTTTTGTGATTGCCTTGTACCAACCATGAAATGCATTGGATGTGTTTGGCTCATCGAGATCCACACATCCGAATCCATTTGAATTGGGACAAAACAAAACACAACTATCTCTAGAAACCAATGAAATGGCATTGTTTTCTGAAACAGAAAAACGAATAGAACAAGCACCGGTAAACTTAAATGTGCTCCAAGCGCCATTAATAGCCAAGGGGCTTTGTAAACGAATAAGGTGTTGAAGACTCGCACTTTCAGATGCAATTTCAATATCTTTTCCTACAAATTCGGAGAGATCCGATGGAATCGTTACTTCAAGTTCTTCCTGGGGTTCAGTGAAACCGACATGAAAATAAAGAATGTCGTAACCACCGTAAAAAGCGGCATCTTTTTCCAGTTCTACAACAATTTCATCGGTAGGGACAACGGCAATTGAAATTGTTTCCAACTTGAATCCATCAATCGGACTAGGACCAATGCCAGTTCCTGAAAAAACGGTAGCGCCATTTTTGTAGACATTGACAAAATCGTAAAATGTCATTTTTTATATATAGTTTTTTTTTAAAAAAAAAAAAGCG
>Ga0306910_1000963_pt1 | contig 10820 bp, 8 predicted proteins | sample AntRauMFilla2698_FD_190438 | JGI IMG/M metagenome (GOLD analysis project Ga0306910, IMG submission 190438) | Saline lake microbial communities from Rauer Islands, Antarctica - Metagenome Filla 2 #698 (v2) (version 2) | ecosystem: Environmental > Aquatic > Non-marine Saline and Alkaline > Saline ... | reverse complement strand
ATCCATGGTGAGCTTGTCGAACCATAACGCGACAAAGTGAGCCATGATTCAAAAATCTATTGCAATTAAAACCATCACTAATGTGAACGGTATTATGAGTTTATTTCCTACTCAAACCTCGTTCCGTCACCCTTTTACGCCGGCTGTCGGCTCAGGATGGAATTGTATCCTATTTATTATTTTGTAGTTACCATCAACATCCATGGTGAGCTTGTCGAACCATAACGCGACAAAGTGAGCCATGATTCAAAAATCTATTGCAATTAAAACCATCACTAATGTGAACGGTATTATGAGTTTATTTCCTACTCAAACCTCGTTCCGTTACCCTTCTCCGCCGGCTGTCGGATCAGGATGGATTACAGCCATGAAAGCATAATGAGCCCGAACTTAACAGCTGACACCGCTAAACCGGTTACTTAAAAAAAGCATTTAATTGCGTCATCGATTTTAGCTCTTCGAGACTTTTCAGGCTGAGAGGTTTCTCGATGTAGGAAAGAATCTTGCGGTATTCCTCGGCTTTATGTTTGTCGGTGTAATCGAGTGAAGAGGTAACAATGCTGACAAAGACATCAGAACTGATATTGGATTCCTCTAAAGCATCCAAAAATTCCCAACCGTCCATTACCGGCATGTTTAAGTCGAGTAGAACCAGGAAAGTGGTGTCGGGGTGTGCATTTTGCTCAAGAACCTTAAGTGCCTCCTGTCCGTCAAAAGCGGATAAAGCAGATTTGCCGTTTAAGAGGTTCGCTTTTCTAAGAACATGTTCGTGCAGCATTAAAATCATGCTGTCGTCATCTACAATTACTATAGAAAGATTACTCATTTTTGAGGTTTATATATTGATCAACCAGAGTTATAACTAATAAAAATAATACGTCCTAATCTTTACATGATACGAAAAATTTAATAATTCATCAGTTTTAAGACATCAATGGGTAGTGTAATATCTCATAATAAATAGTCGTTCATATTTCTTCTTCCCTTTTTCTCAAGGTTTTGATTTGAACCTATTGAACATTTATTGCCAATAGTTATATGAATGAGAAAGTGAGAAGTTCCGAATCTTTTTAAATCATTGTCAATCCGAGTCAATTGTTGATATAGATGATTTGGATCGTATTAAATTTATTTCCTGTGGCTATTCTAACTCACTGAAAATGTGTGTAATCTGATAGTCTTTTAACTTTTCCATGTCAGCCCATGAGCACAGTAATTATTCAAGAGGAGCCGGAGGAAGCCCGCTCGGTTTTTTCGTTTGCAAACGTCTTGTCAGTTCAAATTATTGATGATCTCGCCCGGCAAGGGTATTCGATTCAGGATAGTTTTATTCCGGCTCTGTTAGTTGAAGCACTCGCTCTTGAAGGAAATAATATCTGGGCTGAGGGAGATTTTCGAGATGCCCGCATAGGTAAGTCGCTCGATGAGCAAAAACGCCCGGAAATTCGATCTGATAAAATCCATTGGCTCGATAAACAACAGTTATCCCCGGTTCAGGAATCATATTGGTCGCTGATTGATACGCTACGGGATCACTTAAATCAGACGCTATATTTGGGATTAAGGGATTTTGAGGCGCATTTTGCGGTTTATCCAGAAGGAAGTTTCTACAAAAAACACCTCGACCAGTTTCAGATTACCAGTAATCGCCTGGTGTCGGTTTTACTCTACATGAATAAAGATTGGAATGTGGAAAAAGGCGGTCAGTTGCGAATCTACATAAATGGAGAATCAGATACAGAATATGTGGATATTTTGCCTGAATTTGGCCGTTTTGTGATTTTTCTGAGTGGTGAAATCTACCACGAAGTGCTACCCTCAAAAGCTGAGCGGTTTAGTCTCACGGGCTGGCTGAGAAGAGAAGCGCCGGTTTTGTGATGATGAAAAAGTAAGACAATGATCTGTTAGTTTAAAGAGAGACAAATGCTCATATTGCTAAGCGCAAATAAGTGTCATTCTAATCACCATCTATGTTAAGAATCACAATCGTCCAAATTGTTCTTGCATTCGTTCTGTTGACAGGAATTTCCAAAACGTCAACAGCGCAAAGCCTCCCTGTTCCTGACAGGTCTGACGACGCAATTTCCGGATCAGAGTTTAAGGACAGCGTAGATTCCTTTTCTCTTGAAAATCGCGAAGAGAAAATCTTTCTGGAGATTATAAATGGAAATGTACCGGGATTTCTGCGTAAGCTTTCCACCGTTTCGTTTTCTCAAACCGTTGGTGATTCGATTTATAAGGTTACCTACTATGTAATCCCCGATTATCTGGCGGTGGGTTCTGATGAAGATTATTTTCTCATGTCCATGACGCCCGTGTTAGCTCAGAAAATCTGTAACGCTCTTGGTTTTACTCTTCCCACTAAAAAGATGGTGGACCAGATCTGGAGTGCGGCTTTGGTGAAACTTGCTCCGACACCTATTCAGGCGAGTCCGAGAATGATAACTATTCCCGTTATGTGGCAGCATAATGAAATGGTAAAAGATCAAAGAGCTGCGTTTTTGAATGGTTTCCCGCTTGGGAGTCTGGCTGCAGGACATAAAAAGGATGTCATCATATCACACAAAATTTATGGAAATCCATCACCTGAGCGTGTGGTAATTTACGGCTGGCATTATCAGAATGGTGATCCAATTCAGCCTGTTTACTCGGGACATGACAATGAGTACGCCGATTACAGTCATGGAATCAGGCTGGTTCAAGACAGCGTCTTGGTGAATGGAGAGATGCGGAGAATTTCAGAATTATTAAAAGATCCCGAGCTTTCAGCGCTGTTTAGTGATGAGGGCATGATACTCAAACCGTTCTATCCGCTGGAGCTAAAACAGTAGAGTTGCGGTGATAAGGAGTTATCACTAATCCGATTTTACAGAGAAGTGCAGAGTAATAATCTACATGCTTAAATAATGCATGAGTTCATCGGCACGGTGTCGCATATCAGTTTCAAAAGTGCCGTCGGATGTGGCTGTGATGATATATCCGAGTCCCTTTAGCGAAGCTGCTAAATGGTTGGTCTGTAAAGAGTTGGTTTTTATTGATAAAATGGAAGTTTCTTCGTCTTCTCCGGGCGTAATACTTGTGCCGAGTACTTTTACATTCTCTTTTTCGCAGGCGTGAATGATATCAGAGAGAATGATACTATTGGTGGGCATGGTAATGGTAATCACGCTTCCTTCCTGAAACAGATGCATACTTTCGGAAAGCGCATCAAGCAGATCGGTTACTTTAACGGTGCCGAGATAGAGATTGGCATCGTCGATGACAGGCAACAGGCTGAATTTGTGGTCGTGAGCCAGACGAATAGCGTCAAACAGGTGCATTTTTTTATTGGCAGCCACCTGAGCCATTCCCCACTGCGCGTTAATATGTTCGCCATTGGCAAGGCATTCAAGGAGATCTTTCTCAGTAATCACTCCCATAAACGCATCTGACTCATTATCGAGTACAGCGAGATTGCGGGAATTTTGCTCACGCATTACGCTAAGCGCCTCAACCGGCTCCTGACCAAGTCGGAGTTCCGGGATGTTATTGTCGATAAAAGCTTCGGTTGTCATTCTCATAGTATCCTTATAAACCCATGAAACGCCTAATTGGTTTCATTATCCTGAACTGCGAGCATTTTATCAAGTTTTTCTACATCATTTTTATGCATTTTAAAACCGATATCCACGTGCTCCGGATTGTGCTTTATATGCTCCACAACGGCGTTATCGTACACAAATGAGACTAATTCGTAACGATCTACCGGAAGTTGGCGCTGTTCGTAGGTGTAATCACGCTCAATTATTTCTACAATTTTTTTGCTGATAGCGTCCAATCCGATCTGTTGAGTGGCTGAAATAAACAGCGCTTCGGGGTAATTTCTTTTCAGATGGGAGAGCGTATCGCCATCGGCAGCGTCAATTTTATTGAAGACCAGAAATCGTGGTTTTTCATCTGCGCCGATCTCGCGGAGCGTATTTTGAACAACAGAAATGTAGTCTTCTACCGTGACAGCTGATGCATCCACGAGGTGTAAAATGATATCCGATTCACTGATCTCATCGAGCGTGGATTTAAAACTTTCAATCAAATTATGAGGTAGCTTTCTGATAAATCCTACTGTATCGGAAAGCAACACTTTTTTGTCGGAATTTAACTGATACTGTCGAACGGTGGAATCGAGTGTGGCAAAAAGTCTGTCTTCGGCCAGTTTTTCAGTTTCTGTAAGTGTATTTAAAAGAGAAGATTTCCCGGCGTTGGTATATCCGACGAGTGAAACCCTTGTGAGCCCGGTTCTCTGTTTTCTCTGCAGCGCGCGTTGTTGATCTAATTTATCAAGTTTTTCTTTCAGTGTGGCGATGCGTTTGCCAATCATCCGTCGATCAGTCTCAATCTGCGTTTCACCCGGACCTTTTGTGCCGATTCCACCTTTCTGACGAGACAGGTGAGTCCATGCACGGGTCAGGCGGGGAAGCAGATATTGGAGCTGGGCAAGTTCAACCTGCGTTTTAGCTGCTGAGGTTTGAGCGCGGGAGGCAAAAATATCGAGAATTAAACCACTTCGGTCGATGATTTTTGAATCGGTGCCCTTTTGAATATTTCTGATCTGCGCGGGCGTTAAATCATCATCAAAAATAATGGTATCGGCGCCGAGCATTGAGCTGTCGGCTTTTATCTCCTGAATTTTACCTTTTCCGATGTAGGTATCAGGATCGGGATGGGTTCTGTTCTGTAATATTTTTTTCACGGCAACGCCACCTGCTGTATCGGCGAGGCGTTCAAGCTCATTGAGATGTTCTTTAGCTTCTTCGCGTGAGATATCGGGGCCAAAGACTCCGACAAGAATTACTTTTTCTTGTTCTTTAATCGTAAGTAATTGTTCTTCCAAATGCGGATAGTGTGTTAGATGAGATTTTTATGAAATGTAAACTTTCCCACAGACGAATGATTTAATTGATCGATTCAAACCCTGTGAGAGAATAGGAGTAGTTTGAGAATCGTCGTCCCAGTTTATACTCCAGTAATTTATTGAATGATTCTTTACGTTTTTTGGGAACTGTAAGTTCAATACGCCGAACCACAGGAGCTGATTCAGTATGAGTTCCAACAGGATGTTTTGTGTAGATGAAAACAAAATGAAGCGCGTTCTGTTCTTCCCGTTCAATGTAGTCACTAATCTGATTCCAGGCGATAGTTTGAGACGGATCATTGATATTCTTCACAATACCATGATCGGTAATGTAGCGTTTCGAGCTTAAAAATGAGGTGACGTACCAGTTTAGCCCGATCCACGTGTATCCGACAAACACAGGCAGATCTATAGGTTTCTTTAAAAAAATATGGGCGGCGATACCGATTAGAATGCCAGTCAAAAATAAGGTGGAAAAAAGTGGGTAGCCTTTCATTTTACCTGATTTCCAGGTCAGTTTCACATTTCGTAAACGTAACGCGTTACCCAGAGACACAACGGTCATCAGAGTAGCAATCACCATAAAGATGATCAGCGTTGCGATTAGTATGATGCGATAATCTGCCATTAAATGTTAAGGTCAGGCTTTATAAAAACGTGTAATGAATTGTTCACCAAGTAAAACAATGAGAGAAAACATAAGAAACCAACTCCATATTTCCCTGCCAAATCCCTGCGCAAAAATTGTTTGCTGTTGAGAAGTGATCTGCGAAGACTCCTGTTCAACTACTGATACTGAATTAAACAATTCTTTTAGATCAGATTCAAGTGCAGAAAGATCAATTTTTTGCAGTACCGATTCGTAGTCTGATATATTTAGCGCCTGCAGGCGTGAAATAGTTCCATCGCTTAGGTTAATAAAGCCCGGCGTAAGTTCATAACCAGAATAGCTGATTGTCATACTGTTAAGTAACGTACGAACATCAGGTTTGATTGTGTTATCGTTATTGGTTGTAATCTGAATAGTTGAATTTGAAAACGAAGCGGTGTAGGTAAATGGATTATCGAGATCATCCGACGATAATTGTGTTCCTGACGATGCCGAAGCGTAATACAGAGAGCGATAGATAAGCGGAGCGAAAAAAGCGTTGGCGGGCAGCGTACTCCAGGCGGGTTCTAATCCAATAGTGAATGTCAACACCCGGCCGTTTCCTGTTCTGCTCTCTATTAATACAGGATAGTTGTTGCTGGTGCGCAGCAAGGTGTTATTAAACCCGCTTCCGCTGAGTCCCAATTGCAGCTGATAATACACAGCAGGCTCTTCAATATTCACTCGACCAGAATTATCAGCATCAAACATTCCCTGAAAAACCGGGTGCTGAACATCGGGCGGACTTATACGGGATATTTCTTCAAAACTTCCGTAATCGCCCATAAACGCGCGAATATTTCCAACACGAAGACGGTTTAAAAGCTGGTTCCACGATTCTAAATTCAGATTCTGGGATGGAATTAAGATTAATCCCCCGCCACGCTCAGTGTAATTTCCGAGAAACTCATTCAGATAAGCGGGAATCTCTTCAAGACTGTTTAAAACCAAAGCGTCGTAATCATCCAAATTTCCCGGAGTGGCATCGTCGGGTGAGAGGGACGTCAGTTCAAGCTCGCCTGTAATGTTATTCGCGGCATCGGCAAATGCGTCGAAATAGGTGCGTGATTGGTTTTGTCCGGGCTGTTGATCGGTAATTATTCCAATTTTTTTGCGATTGGGGACGGTAAGAACAGCGTGAAATTCGTTGTCATATTCAACAGGATCTCCCGAAACAGAAAGTGTCACACGCTGATCGCCTGACTGCTGAACAGAAACCTCAAAAGTCATCGTTTGAGAAGCGCCTGCATCGAGCGAAAAAGTTTCCTGTCCCACCAGGCGTTCATTCATCCTCATACTAAGCTGAAAATTGGCTACGGGTTGATCTCCGAAATTTGTCACCGTGGCGTCGAAAAATGCGGGCCGCCCCATCGAAACCATCTGATTTTGAAGCGAAAGATCACTTACCGCCACATTTTGAAACTGATTCCCGGCAATATCGATGTAGGTCATATTCCATAAATCCACCGGAGCCGATTCTATCTCCTGACTTAGATAATTGTGCCAGGCTTCGGTACGGTCGCCTGCCCAGAACCAGTTCAGTGCCCGGTTAGAATAGCCGCTGGCTGAGGTAAGTTGCTGCCAGACCGCTGAGAAATTTTCCGATCGGGCTACTGTTTCCACATCTTCAAGCAACGTAAGCGTTTGACGAGCATCTCTGAATTGAAGCGGAATGGGCGAGCCGTGCGTGGTGAGCAAAAGAAAACGGGCGTTATCTGAAGATTGATTGATGATCTCCTTCAGTACATTTTTGGCCTGTTCAATCATGGGCCCTTCGGCATCAATACGGCTCATGCTTGCAGAATTATCCAACACCAGCACATATTCACCTGTTTGGGGAGAGAGCGATTGTCCGTCGTTCCATAAAACGGGACGGGCCAGTGCCAGAACGAGGAGAGTTATAAACAGAAGTCGGGCGAAAAGCAGGAGATATTGCTTAAAACGCAATTTCCGAACGGTTGTGCGCCGCAATTCCTCAAAAAATGACAGCGTAGAAAAAGCGAGTTTCTCCGGCCTCCTGAAATTGATAAGATGAATAATGACGGGAATGGCCAGTGCCAGTAATCCCCACAAATACTCCGGTCGTAAAAAACTCATGAAAAAACGTTACTTTTGTCGAATAAATGCATGTTACTCTCTAAATTAAACACATGCAGCTTAATATTTGATGCTCGGTGACCTGAAAATGATGTTGTATATTCAGCGCTGTTGGCGAGACGGATATTAACAAGCCGTGCATGTACTGTGTATCGTCTGAAATAACGAAGTGAATCTATCTTTTACAAACTCATTTATGGTGCAAAATACATACGTTTTACGTCTTATTTTTCTGTTTAGTGCACTTTTCTTTTCGTGCAATCAAATACCCGAGAAGCCGTGGACAGAAGCCATTCCTCATAATACCACCGGAATCATCACTTTTACAGATGGGACAACCGTGGGTTCGGTGCTCGATAACTCCTACACATCATTTTTAGATGATATCACACCTTCTGCCATTCCCATTATTGAATCTGTTATTAATGCGGCAAATGAACCGCTTCAGGCGCTTGCGTTAGGAATTCATCCCAGTCTTTCAACCGATTGGTACCCGGTTTGGTATGTATCTATGAGAAAAGATGGATTGAAAAACATAGCCGATAATTTCACGCAGTCATTTTTTGAAAATTCCTATGAGTTTTCAGGCGTGGAGATCCACAAATTAACTATCAGAGACCGGATTTTGTTTGCGACTCAACTGGGTAATTTCGTCGTGATTTCTGAAAGTAGTTTTGCCGTTGAGCAGGGAATACGAGCTTATCTGGGGCATGAAAAGCCGATGAATCTTCCCGCCGGAAAACTTACAAAAGGAATGTTGTACGTGAATGGAAACGGGATGGATGATTTTGTGGCTCAGCTTGGCGCCATTAAATTACGGCCGTTGGTGGAAGAATCATTTATGGGACTTGGTGTTGGTCCGCTGGAGTTTTTAAAAATAGAAGATGAAGAGGATGATCAGGATCTGGCAATTTCAGGATGGCAAAATGTTAAGAAAGATTCTTCATCGGCATTAGTCCGCGCGTTAAGCGGAACGCCTGCTGAGGTGACGCTTGATAGATATATTTCAAGTGACGCTGCAGCTTTTGCCGTAATGCATTCACTCCCCAATGACAACGCCGAAAACGCTGAAGTCACAAGCCGGTTGGATTCATTGTTAGTTGCAGATCAGTCAACCTACGCTGAGCTTTTTAATAATCTGCTGCCTGAGTTTGCGTTTGTAGCCTATCCCTCAAGCAGTTTCGCCGGATTCGGAGAATATCTTTTCATCAGAAAGATTGAGGATTCCCGAGCATTTTATCGCATCATGGAGCGTTTGGCAGATGAGGGATTTGTGAGCGAAATCAACGATACCTATTACGTAAACAGTCCGGTTTTTTCTGATATGCTGGGCGGTGGAATTTCAGATTTTGCGTCATTTTATCTCGCTACCACAGGAGATGCCGTTGTTATTAGTCCGCGTTTGGGATTGAGTCAGCGTATTCGGGCCGACCGTAGCCGGCGACGTGTCATCTACTACAACAACACCTATTCGGGAATGAAAAGTGGATTTCAGGAAAACGTGAGCGCACTGTTTTTTGCTGAAAGTGAGCCGTTCAGAGCTTTCTTATCCAATAAAATCTATAATGTGACAGAAATTACCACCATCACCAATCAATTTGAGCTGGTGATGGGAACGTCGGTATATAATGCGGATGAAAGTCGTGTTGATTGGAATATTTCGACCTACAAGACAGAAAAATCGACGCTACCGTACGAGGAACAATGGATTTCACCTCTTGACGGCGGAGAGATTACAGGAGAGCCCGTGCTGGCTGATATTGGAGGTTCGCGCGATGATGAAGTGCTCGTGGCCACCAGCCGTGGTTCGGTTTATGGTATAGCAGGAGATGGAACTGTTCTTTTTCAAACCGAGATGGAGAGTGGCGATGTCCCAGTTGGAAGTCCCGTAGCCTTCGATTGGTATGGTAACAATCAAACCGCCATTTTAATTGGAGCATCAGATAAAATTTACGCGTGGAATACAAACGGTGACCTCTTGCCGCAGTTTCCGTTTCAGCTTGATGAGCCACTCACCGCTCCCATCACGCTGGCTGATGTGACCAGAAATGGAATTTCAGAAATTATTGCTGTTACGAACGATCGAAAACTGCATGTGCTCAACGGCCGAGGTCAAAATATTGAGGGCTTTCCGGTCATGACCACCGCTATTTCGGAATATCAGCCCGGCTTTTTTCAGATGAACGGAAAATGGACGGTACAGGCTATCGCGGAAAACGGGCTGTTTATGTGGGATGATAAAGGCCGCTTGATGGATGGATTTCCGTTGTTTTTATCCGCATCTGTCAGTTCAGATCTCGTGCGCTATGATGATGCGATGTTTATGGGTGCCAATGACGGACATCTCTACAGCGTCTCAAATAAACGCGTGTTCACCGATTCCTTAAACGTGCTATCTGATACCCCGCTTGATACACTAACCTCTGATTTCAAAGTTGGAGCTCTGTATGTTTCAAATAGTCCCGTAACGGGAGTCATTGTGCAGCCAAAAGTGAGAACACAACTCGATTCAGTGACCGTTTACAACAGCGACGCCTTTATAGCTCAAACGGCCAGCGGGAACGTGATTGGAATAAGTATGAAAGGAAGATTGCTGTTTGAGAAGAGCATGGGACAGCCAAGTGCGGAGAATCACAAGCCGTTTGTGGCCGATCTGCATAAAGACGGAGGTCCTGAAGTGCTTTCTGTCGCAGGATTTGGACGTTTGTACGCGTGGGAGCTATATGACGGAGATCGTTTTTTCCAGATTCCCACAAGTTCAGTTCAGTATCCCATTATTACCGATCTGGAAGGAGATGGAAACCCCGAGTTGATTGCACAGACGAGATCGGGGCTACGCTGCTGGACGATTTACCGGACGGATTAAGAGTGAGAATGATAACATTAGAGAAAATCTCTTGTTGGGGGATTTTCAGTAATAAACTTGAAACAAAGCTAACTATTTTAAAAAAAGTAAGAGGATAAAAAATCTATGAAATTTTCAGCTGAAACAGCTAAATCAACCGTGTTTAATCACATTAAAACCTTTTTGAATGAAGAGGGATTTGAAGTCGCTAATATGGATGATCAACGTCCCTGGGGCGGATTTTATGTAATAAAAGAAGATCAGGCGCTTCAATTTATTGATCGGTTTTTCCCTGAACAAAATCGGGAAGAATTTGAGGGATTTCCGGTACTGAGTCC
>Ga0306910_1000959_pt1 | contig 10857 bp, 14 predicted proteins | sample AntRauMFilla2698_FD_190438 | JGI IMG/M metagenome (GOLD analysis project Ga0306910, IMG submission 190438) | Saline lake microbial communities from Rauer Islands, Antarctica - Metagenome Filla 2 #698 (v2) (version 2) | ecosystem: Environmental > Aquatic > Non-marine Saline and Alkaline > Saline ... | reverse complement strand
GTCAAAGGAGATGAACTACACAAAGTTCCAAGCGGAGTATAAGCAGTACAAGAACGTAGAACATGTAAAACCTTTCTCTCGTAGCTCGGACTCTGAACAGATTCCTGACTACATCAGAAACCTAAATGAAACGGTTAGAGAGGGTAATGTGCGTGTAATCAAGTATTACAATGAACAGACTGATGAATACATCATTCTGGCTAACGACATCTGGATTAACCCACTTAAGGGTGAAAAGGTAGCTCCGCTACCGTGGGCACACAAACGACTACCATTTTATAATATTAAATTCGACTTCTTTGGTTCAAACTTCTTTTACGGTAAGTCACTCCCTGATAAGCTAAAGAACCTACAGGATGTACTTGATGCACTTACTAACATGATGCTTGACCAGTCATTCCTTACTATCTTCTCCCCTATTCTTACTACTGGACAGACAAATGTTGAGGAAGATTACCTAAAGCCAGGTAGGCGTATCCCTGTTGATACACAGGGAATGAAGCTAAGTGAAAGCTTTATGAAGCTTGACCTTGGAACACCGAGTGGCTGGCACCAGTATATTCTTGAATATATGCGTAGCATTATGGAGGAATCATCTGTTGACCAGGTATCCCAAGGTGTCGCTGGTGTGGGTGACAGAACAACTGCACAGGAAATTAAGCAGGCGGCTGAAGCTGTTGAGGCTCTTCTTGGTCTGTTTGGTAAGATGATTAACTATGGATTGAAGCGAAAGGTTCGATTCCGAACATCAAACATCCAGCAGTTCTGGACAGACGAGAACACTCCAATGATGAAGAAGGTTATAGGTGGTGAGACCCAAGGCTTAATGGATGCATTTAATGAATTCCAGATAGATAACACTAGTCTGTCTGATGGGCGAACAGGTACCATGATGATTAAGATGGTGAATGATAAGGAGAAAATGCCAAGCAAAGAGCGTCAACGTGTACGTAAAGAAATGCTTGAAGTTGAAAGTGGTAAGAATATTGAAATTATTACTATCCTTCCAGACTATATTCGTGATACTAAATTTGATATTGAGATTGGAATTGACCAAAGCCGTGCTTCAAGTAAGGACATTAACAAGGCGCTTATGCTTGAAAAGACAAGGGTTCTTAAGTCTATGTTCCCAGAACTTATTAATAACCAAGAGCTTGCTACAGAGCTGGTTGAGGCATACGACGGAGACCCTGAAAAGTTACTCAAGAATCAGGAAGCTCCAGATATTAGAACTAAACTGGCAAATCAGGGTGGCGAATCAGATGTGAACCAGCAGATGTCAACACAGCCACAGGGGAATGTTTCTAACAATATGGTGCGAGGTATGCAGGGAGGTGAACCTAATTCAAATGAATTAAGAGCATTACAAGATTCAATGAAAGGATAATATGATTTCATTTCTTAAAAAAAAGTTGATAAATTCACTTAGTGATGATGAGCTTATGGGTATATTCGCTAGTCGTTTCTCCCCTAAACAGAGAGATTTTTCTCAAGAGATGACAAGGCAGGTCTTTCAGGATATGTCTAAAGTAGACAATATTGATGCTTATCTAGAGGATATGATGTATAACGATATGAATCGTCATTTCTCTGCTACTGAACCAGAAGACCAGTTCAATATAAAGGGAGCTTTTCTACGAACTTCTTATGTGAAAAGCAACATTATTAAGGCAAGAAGAGGTTGGAAAAATGTTCAAGAAGATAAAGGCTTTGCTGGATACTTTAAGTAATACATACATTTGCACATATGTAAAGTTTGTGTTATAATAATAATGGACTTTTGCGGTCTTTAGTGACCTGTCGGTTTTACTGAAGACTACAGAAGTAGTCATCTATATCGGTGGACCCTACCACCTCCAGACTCAACTGGGTTACCAAGGGATTATTCGTTAAAAGGGAATATAGAATATGTCAAAAGAAGAAAAAGGTGAAGTGGAGGAGAATGAGGAAGAACAAGAGAATGAACAAAGTCAAGAAGAGAACGAGTTCGTTACAAAGAAAGAGTTCGACGAAATCAAATCAAGTCTTGTTGAGGAAATAAAAGAAGTACGTAAGGCAAAGCAAGAAGCTGAAGCTGACCGTGACCTTTTATCAAAGGAGAATGAACAAGAAGAAGAAAAAGATGAGGTTGACAAGAAGATTGAACAAGCACTATCTCAAAAAGAAAAAGAAGAGATAGAGCGTCGTAAAGCTTCTGCGGAGAATAAATTTAAGCAGAAGAACAAAGAACTCATGGAGGATGCTGACAAGAGTGGTATTAAGTGGGAAGCTGTGCAAGAACAGCTTGGACGACTTAATACTTCCAAGGCTAACACCGAAGAAGAGTTCATGGAATTTTATGAAGATGCTTACCGTTTAGCAAAAAGAGATTCAAGTAGCACTTCTAACAAACGAGGAACTACCCCTTATGCATCAGACAGTAACGCTGCTAAGCAGTCTAGTGGACCTGAAGAGTCTACAGATGGAATCTCTGCACGTGAAAGTGAGGTTATTGAACGTATTGGTTGGACTAAGGAAAAATTCTTAGAACAAAAGAAAAGACGACCAGCTTATGTTAATCGCCTTATCAACTCTCCTTACTAAACTTTATATTACTAGTTAAAAATTAAAGAAAATGGCTTTCAAACGACAAGGAACACTAAACCCGCATGGGGCACCAGTACTTGTTCGACGTACAATCGCTAACAGCACAGAAGTGACTGTAAACGATTCTATGCGTATGAACGGAGGTTTCGCTGATTTGGGCGATGCCACTACAAATGTACTTGGACACGCTGTAGGAATTTCTACAAAGGGAGGCGTAGGAGTCTCAACTGACGGTAGCACAGGCGCAGAAATGGGTAGCTTTAGCGGCACCTTTACATCTGCATCTGACAACCAAACAGTATCACAAGTTAAAGTTGAACTAGACATCTCACAAGATAGTCTACATTCAGCTGAGGTTGATGATACTCTAGGAACTACTACTGGCTCAGATGAAGACGGAAGTTACTTCGACTTAGCTGACGAAGACACGCTAGATGAATCTAGCTACAGTGCTACAGCAGCACAGTACCACGCACACAAAGCAGACCCTCAAGACAGTACACGACTTATCGTGAACATCTTCGAGAGTTCAGTATTTGGAGCGTAAACTACAGAGAATTTTATTCACTAATTAATTACTTAAAATGAGTGCAGAAACACGAGGAAAATGGACAGATTTGATTTCGGGCGTAGGTCTAGAAATCGCTGATGTCTTCGACCAGGGACAGGAAGAGTACAAGCCTGGTATCTCTCAAGTTCTTTCAGTTACAAACGGAGAAGGTGCACAGCGCAACTTCACTGGAAAGACTGGAGCAAGTCGTCTAAAGAAATTTGATGACGGAGACAACATGGGAGAAGGTACACGCCACAAGACTTATACTACTACAGTGGTATACAACAACTATGGTGAGTACATCGAAATGACATCTAACACAATTGTTGACCACGACTACCAGGAAGAGCTTGATGCAATGCGAGACCTTTCGGCAGCCGGTAACTTCTCACAAGATGAATCTGGTATGCAGATTTTCAACGGTGGATTTTCTACCGTAGAGGAGGTAAATGACTACACAATTAACTGGTACGGAGATGACGTACCTCTTTACTCAACAGTTCATCCGACCACAGTTCCAGGAGCTTCAACAAATTCAAATGCTTCTTCTACAGGAATTACATTTGGACACGATAATCTTGAAACAGGTCAGGTTGCAATGATTGAGCAGAAGACAGATGATGGTAAGCCAATCTCTATGATTGGAAAAGTTACCCTTATTGTTCCACCAGCACTTCGACGAGAAGCTATGGAGGAAACACAGTCAGAACTTAACCCACAGATTGATACCGATAATACACAGCAGAATGCTATCAACGTATTCCGAGGTGCTATTGACATGGTTGAAAGTACCTTCCTAGGTGCAGCAAACAGTGGTTCAGACACAGCTTGGTACCTTACTATTCCAGGCAAGAACAAGTTGTACCACGAGGTACGACAGGATGTAGACCTAAACCAGGACGTAGACATTAAGTCTAAGACGGTTACTTACACAGTAGATGCTCGATGGGCAAACTACGTACGTGACTGGCGTCGTAACTGGGGTTCAAAAGGTGACGGACAAGCATACTCAAGCTAGTTTTAGTCTCTACTTAGCCACTTTATGGTGGTTAAGATGGGGATTATAAGCATAATAATATTAAGATGAAATTAACAAATCCAACAGATAGCAATATCGAAAACGTAATCATAGAAGGTGAAGTTTACGCGGTTGAAGCTGGAGAGACAATTGAAATTCCAGAGAAACACGCAAAGTTTTGGAAGAAGTATCTTCATAACTTTTTAGAACTTGAAGACGGAGAAAGCATTGAAGAGCCAGTAGTTAAGGAGGAAAAGAAGTCTAAGAAGAAGCCAAAGAAGAAGGCTAAGAAGGCTACAAAGAAAGACGATAAGAGTAAGCGAGAGAAACTAGAGAAACTAGCAGAAATGAAAGGAATTGACGCTAGTAAGTTTGAGACATTAGAAGACCTTGAGAAAGAAATAAAAGCATAATTATGAGTTCATTAGGATACACAAATCAAAAGACAATGGTTGCCCTCGGCAGCATTAATGATGGAGTGAGGACAGGTTCCACACTAAGTACAACTGGTTCAGACAATCGTTATGAATTTCCTTCAGGAGGTTACTCCAAGGTTGACGTAGCGCTGCTTTACAACATGGACGCAGCTGAAACAGGAAACAGCATTGAACTAATATTTGAACAATCACCAGATGGAGAGAACTGGTATCGTATTCCAAACGAGACAGTTACAGATGGTACTTCAACACTAAACGAACGAACCTTCGTATTTACTGGTAATGATGGAGCTAGCAAGGAGCTATCTATTGGTATTGATGTTTGGTACAAGAACTTACGATTCTCTGTTGTAGAAACAGGGGTTGCTACAAACTTCGGAGATGTATTTGCACACTTGACTGTATCAGAATAGTCGGGTTAAAACTTAATACTTTGCATGGATAAGTCTATTGTTAAAAAGGAATCACAGTATCGAAAAATTCGTAATGACATTGCCGACGCAAAAGACGAATTAGAGAACATTAATTATCTCAAGAAGAGTGGAAAGGATGAAATTAATGCTTTCAAGAAAGAATACCGTAAAAAGAAGAAAGAGCTTATTAGCTTAGAAGAAGAACTCAATAAGTTCAGCTTAAATCTAAAAAACAAATCTGAAGAACTAGAAAATAAAGAGGACGTATTGGTGAGAGATGCCAATAATATACAGAAGAACAAGAAGATGGTTCATAATGAGATTCAAAAAGAGCGCAACGAGATTGAATTAGACAAGAAGGAAGCTAAAAAGGTAGTAAACCACCTAGAACAAGAAAAAGACTCTCTAAAGGAGAATCTGGACAATCTTTATAAAGAGAAAGAAGATAAGAGTGCTAAGGTTAGCGATATCTCTAAAAAGCTAAACCAGATAAAAGAAGACTACAACCATCAAAAGGAGCATAAGCAAGCTGAACTGGCAGAATTAGATAGAAAGATAGAAAGTAGGAAGGAAGAACTTGTAGAAGTCTCCAATCAGGTTGATGGTGAACGTAACATCTTCGGAGATGCGATTGAAAACTTAGAAAATCAAAAAGAGGAGATAGCACGGAAGAAGAAGAATATCCAGATTTGGATAAATCGGCTCAACAAGGCTGGAAAGGAGTTTGACCACAACATAGATATAAAAATATAATGTCATTTTTTAGCGCACAAAACCCAGGAATAGGTGGATTAGACGAACTTACTGATTCAGAAGAAGCTTTTTTAGTCTCACTAGTTAATCAGTCCTACTCCGAGGGTGATATACTTTTTCACGATGGCTCTGGTTTCGTACGTTTACCTATTGGTTCTAGTGGTGAAGTTCTAAAGGTTGATACTGGTGTTCCAGTATGGGGTACTGGCAGTGGTGGTGACTTCTTTGCAGACGGAACTGTGCCAATGACAGGTGACCTTAACATGGGTAATAACGAGATTACCGATGTATCAAGAATCATGGTAGATGACAACGTCGGTATCGGCACAGCATCACCAGCAGAGGCTCTACACGTTGACGGCACAGCCCGCATTGACGGCACAACTGCCACCACTACCGACAAGAACGTCAGGCAAGTAATCCTCAATGAGGGTGGTGATGAGCTACTCGTACACCAGACCGAATACTGGAATGGAACCAGCTTTATAGCTACTGATGGGTATGGGTTGGGTCAGGATGCTCTCCAAAACAACATGGGTCAACGCTCTAACGGCTTTGGTCACCTTGCTCTCGAAAACAACACTGGCGCTAATGCTAACGGCTTTGGCTTCTATGCTCTCCGATACAACGAAGGCGATGATTCTAACGGCTTTGGCTACTATGCTCTCCGCGACAACACTGGCGATTTTTCTAACGGCTTTGGCTACTATACTCTCCGCAACAACGAAGGCGATTTTTCTAACGGCTTCGGCAACTATGCTCTCGAAAACAACACTGGCGATTATTCTAACGGCTTTGGCTACCTTGCTCTCCGATACAACACTGGCGATTATTCTAACGGCTTTGGCTACCTTGCTCTCCAAAACAACACTGGTCACCGCTCTAACGGCTTTGGCTACCTTGCTCTCGAAAACAACACTGGCGATTATTCTAACGGCTTTGGCTTCTATGCTCTCCGATACAACGAAGGCGACAACAACACTGCAATTGGTTATCTGGCAGGCTATGACCCAACTGCCATTACTGGCGATGACAACACCTTCTTGGGTTCAGGCTCTACGTATGATACTTCTGGAGGCATCTCAACAATCACTAATGCTACCGCTGTTGGTGCCAACATCACACTCACGGATTCTAATACTGTGATTCTGGGTGATAACGCGAATGTGGGGATTGGGACGACGAGTCCAACTCTAGCTTTAGAAGTTGATGGTGGAATTAGAAGTACGGATAATGCTACCGGTGGCGGTTACTTTGAGTTAGTGAGTGGGTCTGGTAGCAGGATGGTTCCAACATTTTGGGCTGTTTCTGAGGATAGTTCCTTTGGTATGAGGTTTATTTCTGAGCCACAAGATGGTGCGCAGACTAGTTTTTCTGCCGGAGGTGTTGTTTTTGAGACTAGAGGCATTTCTAGTGGAGTTGCCTTTAGTTTCGACAATGGTTATCAGAATCCTTTAATGACAGTTCACACTGACGGCAACGTCGGCATCGGCACTACATCACCAGATACCAAACTTGATGTGGCTGGAGCAGTAACACAACGTCCCCTATCATCAGACCCTACAGACCCAGATGCTGGCAATAGCGTGCAGTGGGTTTCTGATGGTACAGGAAGCGGAGATGCTGGCGATGTTATGATGAAAATAAATGTCGCTGGTACAACAAAGACGGTCACATTAATAGATTTTTCAACATTAACTTAAATTAAACTCATGAAGACTTACAGAATAAACAACACGGAAGTAGACGACGACCAGAAGACGATAACAATTTCTGAGACTAAAGAGGTTACAACAGAATCCAAAGTAACCATCGCCCAACTTAAAGAAGACCACGCACGAATCTTAGACCGTATTGAAAGATTGCAAACAGAAGCAGATTCAATTGTAGACCAGATAGAAGAGATTGGTGCACAGGAGAATCTTGGAATTACTGTCGTAAAAAAACTAGTTAGATTAAAGAAATAAACCATGGCTAATAAAGTACAAATCTCAACAAATGAAGGAACATCAGGACAGGTATTAACCAGTAATGGTGCTGGTGCATCTCCTACGTTTCAAACCGTTGCTGGGGGTGGCATATCGTGGAGTGAAGTTACTGCAAATACTACAATGGCAGTAGGTACAGGTTCACTAGCAAACAAAGCAACCTTACTTACCCTTACGCTTCCAGCAACTTCGGCAGTAGGAGAAACAGTAAGAGTAGCAGGAATGAACGCAGGACTTTGGAAGGTTGCCCAAGCAGTAAACCAGTATATTAAATTTGGAAATCAAAATACAACCACAGGGACAGGTGGTTCGTTAGCATCAGTATCAACTTACGATGCAGTAGAATTAGTATGCATAGAAGCAAACGTAGGCTGGGTAGTCGTCAGCTCACAAGGTAATATCACAGTAACTTAGTATGGCAATTTTAATCATTAATTTACCCATTATTTAACCTAACTTACCCATTATGAAAAAAGCTTTAAAAATCAAGTTTAACGCAACAACAGGAAAACGTTCTGGAGATATTGACCCCAAAGACCCGAAACTACAATGCTACGGGTGGCAGGATATTCCCGAAGACAACCCAGAAGAAAGCTATGAGATACGTGTCATTGAAGACGAGCGTGATGTTTCAGAGTTCCAAGGTCTTGACGGTGTAGAAGTGCTGGAAGGCAAGGAGGCTATTAACGCCGCTATTGATAGCACAGTACCGATTAAGTACTCAGCTACTAACGAAGACGCGCTTATTGCCGAGATGGAAGCCGACGATACAGAGAAGAAACCTAAGAAAGGCGAGAAGCTCAAAGAGCTGCATGGTGAGCTAAAGCAGAAAGATTTGAAAGCCCTTAAAGAAAAAGGAATGCCATTCATTCACGAACGTAAACCGCAACACATAAAGTAATATGGCTTTTGCTGACGTACAACAACAAGCCGCCAGCCCCTCCTCTAACCCTTATGGCATCGGTGGTGATGCGAACACTATCTGGCATAATGACATTGACTCAGAAAAAGTCTACGAGTTAGACACCTCTGACTTCTCGGTCATAAGACAAGCCTCCGGCCCCTCCTCTAACCCTTATGGCATCGGTGGTGATGCGAACACTATCTGGCATAATGACAATTTCTCATACTACGAGCTAGACACCTCTGACTTCTCGGTCATAAGACAAGCCTCCGGCCAATTCTCTAACCCTTATGGCATCGGTGGTGATGCTAATACTATCTGGAATAATGCCCTTTCCTCATACAAAGTCTACGAGCTAGACACCTCTGACTTCTCGGTCATCAGACAAGCCGACAGCCCATCCTCTTCCCCTGCTGGCATCGGTGGTGATGCGAACACTATCTGGCATAATGACGCTAACTCAGATAAAGTCTACGAGTTAGACACCTCTGACCTTTCTGTTATCCGACAAACCGCCAGCCCATCCTCTTCCCCTACTGGCATCGGTGGTGATGCTAATACTATCTGGCACAATGACAGAAGCTCAGACCAAGTCTACGAGTTAGATACCGATAACAACCAACCCCCAACAGTAACAGGAGCATCAACAATTACAGGCATTAGCACAATAACCTTTTAATTATGACACAAAACTCAAACAACCAAAAGTTCACAAATAACGCAGACGGTTTTGACCTAGCTGGCGGAACGACTGCACGCAAAATCACCTTAAGTGGTGCTGATGTAGATATTGTCGGTTCAGGAACTGCTGTCATAACATTTCCTTCTGCTACCTCTACCCTAGCCACTCTAGCCCTAGCGGAAACTTTAACGAATAAAGACTTAAGTGCTGCCAGCAATACTTTAGGAAGTGCAAATGTCGCAGCCGCAGGAGCCTTGATGGAAAGTGAAGTAACTAACCTAGCTGACGTTAAAGCTTTTGACTCTACAGATTATGTAACACCCACTGGAACAGAAACCCTCACAAACAAAAGAATAAACAAACGCACCTCTACCACCACATCCACTACAACCCTCACACCAAGCCCTGCCAACTACGATGTCTACACCCTAACAGCCCAAGCTGCCGACCTCACAATCGCAAATCCAACTGGCACGCCTGTAATAGGAGATACAATAGCTATCTATGTGACCGACAATGCTACGGCTCGCGCCATCTCATTCGGTACTTACTATAAAGGTTTCGGTGCGGCACTTCCGACCACTACAACCTCAGGGAAAACCTTACTCATAACAGCCCAGTATTACGATACTAATCTGTGGTCTGTGTTATCAGCAGAAATTCAATAATATGGCATATTTCAACATAGCAGACGCAACATTTTCACAGTCCATAAATACACAAGACTCTATCTCTACAGACATAACATGGAATGATGACGGTAGCAAGATGTATGAGGTTGGTTATAGTTCAGACAAAATCTATGAGTATGATGTCTCTACACCATACGACATTGATACAGCTGTCTTTTCTAAATCGATAGCCACACAGGATACTAGACCAACAGGAATGGCATGGAACGGTGATGGTAGTAAAATGTACGAGATTGGTCTCACTTCAGAACTAATCTATGAGTCTGATGTCTCTACACCTTATGACATTGATACAGCTGTCTTTTCTAAATCGATAGCTACACAGGATGCATACCCTAGAGACATAACATGGAATGATGACGGTAGCAAGATGTACGAGATTGGTTATGGTTCAGAACTAATCTATGAGTCTGATGTCTCTACACCTTATGACATCGATACTGCAACATTTTCTAAATCGATAGCTACACAAGGTTCTGTCTCTACAGGAATGGCATGGAATGGTGACGGTAGCAAGATGTATGAGGTTGATTTAAGTTCAGACTTAATCTATGAGTCTGACGTATCAACACCATATGACATTGATACAGCTGTCTTTTCCCAATCTGTATCTACCCAAGATGGCGCACCAGCAGGAATAACATGGAATGATGACGGTAGCAAGATGTATGAGGTTGGTTATAGTTCAGACAAAATCTATGAGTATGATGTTACACCAACAGTAACAGCCTCCCCAATCGCACATATCTTACAAATGATTTAATATGTTAGACGTAATACAAAAACTCAACGCCACAGCCCGTAGAAGTCATTTAATGAGTATGTAATCAT
>Ga0306910_1000954_pt1 | contig 10908 bp, 21 predicted proteins | sample AntRauMFilla2698_FD_190438 | JGI IMG/M metagenome (GOLD analysis project Ga0306910, IMG submission 190438) | Saline lake microbial communities from Rauer Islands, Antarctica - Metagenome Filla 2 #698 (v2) (version 2) | ecosystem: Environmental > Aquatic > Non-marine Saline and Alkaline > Saline ... | reverse complement strand
CCCCCCACCCCTCGAGAATTTTTTAAACTAAAAAGTGTGCAACTATTTGTTGCACACTTTTAAGTTGTTTTTATGCGCGCATCGATCCCATGTAACGTGTAGCAGTCTGCACGCAATAAGTGCGAGCTTGTGTGCAACGTATGCTTAACTTTTGAGCGACTGCAATTGCTGCGTGTATGCTTTGCGTAGTGCTAAAGCTGTCTGTGTGCTGCAGGGCGTGTTGCATGGCACGCATATGCACGCAATGGGTTGCATAAGCACTATTGGCACACTTGATAGTTGCGAAGAAGCTGCTGTGCTTTTTTAGCGTTGCTTGTGTAGCGCGGGGGTTGTAATGACCCGCAAGAGTCTCGGCGCGTGCAACTATAGCGTTTACGTTTTGCATTTTTAACTCCGCGTGTTTGTTTAACTGTTATTAGTATACGGGAACGCCGGCGGTGTTGCAAGAGAAAAAGCGGGTTGCAATTAAAATAGTTTAACAACGAGTGGTTGTGGGGAGCCAGGCTCCCCACAAGTTTCACACATTCCGTTACGCCGCAACCTCTTTCTTGCTGGCTAGCTTTGCCTTTAGAACCTCTTGTGCCTCTTGGTCTTGGAAGTCTGCGTGCTGAATCAAATACTTGACAGCGTCTGCGCTTGACATATCAGTGGGCAGCTCTACCAGTCGAATTGCTGTGTGCAGGTTTGCTTTTAGCACTTTGATGCGCCCCAGCATGCCGTTTGCAAAGCGTGCCTTAACAACGCCGTGCAATGTGGAAACGCCTGCGGTGTTAAACGTGCGGGTGATTGTCATGTTGCGTAGACCTCTTTTTGTTTGCTGCGCTGTATTGCGCTAACATCATAATAATAGTATCTTCCCTCTGAGGTGTCAATGCTTTTTTGCAGTTTTTTATTTTATTTTGAGAGTTGCTCTTGAGCGATCTCTCGTGTTACAATAAACGGACGGCCACCCGTTCGCCCTGATCAAGTTCTCGCATACTCCTTTCAGTGTCCGGTGTCAACTCCTCGAATGACTTCTTTGTTGGTTTCTTCGAAGCCAAACAGCTCATCCCACTGTTGAGGAGTGAATCCGGAGGCCCGTGAGTTCCTCGTCTCCGGAAGTAGATTTTGGATAAGACCTCCGCGGTTTGATGCCCAGTTATGGATCTGATCCGGAGTGCAGTTTAACACCATGTACCAAATCAACAAACCTGGCGTCGCCGACTTCGCGTGCAATCTGCTTGGCGATCTCGTCCTCCTGTTCGGTTGCGCTCGGTTTGTAGTATAGAGCCGGGCTTGGCGGATGGTCAAGCTCTTATCTGTTGTCGTATTCTGATTCTTGAGACGCCTTTATGATTCCAAGAATCATAATACCGGTTCCGACCAACAACAAGACTGCAGATCCAACCAAACCGTTATTCTCAACGGATGCAGCACCTAAGATGATCAAAACTAGTCCGATCCCAAACCAAATCCAGTTCATCATGTGTTTGCTCCTCTATGCGTGTGGTTGTGATCCAAGCCGTCCTCGCTCTCGTCGATCAACTCCAACCTTTTCGATGGATTTGATAATAGCAACTGGACTGATTATTCCGACTTGCAAAGAAACAATAAACTTTTTTCATCTTCTTGCCCGCTCTGTGTTTCAGTGTGTTAATACTAACACACTGTTTTTGAGATGTCAACAGTCTTTTTGTGCGCGCCCGGTCGAGCAGCGGGGCCCCGCGCGGGCGAAGGCCTGCTTGAAGAACTCATCCGCCTCTTCCATCGCCCGGCGGGTTTCCCGATTTGGAACCTTCAGCTCCTCAATACCAAGTTGTTCGCTCGCAATCTCAAGCCGTTCCTTGTTCGTTAATACTTTGGGAAGTTGACCGGCGATCGAGTCTGGCAAAACCAACTCCAGACCTTCCGTAATTTTTGGACCTTTCCACTTGTCGTTAACCAGTTCCTTGATGGGTTCTTGTTCGCCGACGGCAACTCGATGTATCCAGCGAGGACTTGTTCCGTCATCTACATACCAAATCACTTGCAGCTCTCCAGTTGGAAGGTCTGTAAGTGGATCGACCACTTCGGTAATTACCAAGTAATCCGTTTCGTTCTTTGGCATGTTGCCCTCGCTTGTGTTTGTTTAACTGTGTCTAGTATAGCTATATTAGACGAGTATGTCAACGAGCTTTCCACGAGGACAGTCATCTTTTTTGGGCGGAAGAATCCGCCAAACTCCATTGATCTTAATCAAAGTTATCTCTGCTATTTGTTTTGACATTGTTTCTTGATCTTTTAACTAATATTATATTAGCGTGATCAACACAGCTTGTCAAGGGTTATTTTTAACTCAAGAGGACAGCGCGGCCTCATCCGCGCTGTCCATGTGCTAGAGTTTTCGTTTAGTTGTGCCCTTAGGCAGCAACCTCTTCAGTTGCCTCAGTTGCCTTAGCAACCGTCTCAGTGACCAAGCCCATCTCAACAGCAAGTGCCTTGTCGTTCTTGATGATGAACGCATCAAACACTGCCTGCTGCTCAAGATAGCCAAAGTCGTCGTGCTCGCGCACTTCCAGTACTGCGTTGATCTTGGTCTTCGGAGCCGACAGCTCCATCAACTGGATGTCCGTGTGCTCGTTTGCCTTCAGCACCTTAATGCGCCCAGCCATGCCGTTTGCAAAACGCACTTTCATCACGCCGTTGAGGACGGAAGTGCCAGCAGTATCAAAAGTCTTGTTCGTGATAGCCATGTGTAAGTCTCCTTGTGTGTGTTGTGCATGTTGCACCGTGTTGCGCGTCGTTGCGCTTTAGTCTCTGTAGTTTAGCATCTGTAACTTGGAACGCAAGCACAAAATGCACTATTTCCAATTTTTATTTAATGCGCACCCAAATGCGATCTTTGAACCCAATGTTGTTGTAACAACTCCGGGGTTTTACAACTTCGGAATCAAATCCGTTATCCTGCAAGATTTGATTTACTTCTTCGGCGGTTTTGTTGCCAAACATTTTCAAGCTGTACCCAAAGGATGTCTTGTCCTTGTATATTGCTCTGCAACCATTTGCTTGCAGGACTTTTGTAACTGGATTCTGAACACGCTTTGCTATTTGTTTTTCCTCTCTGTGCATTGCTCTAGTGTCTATACTATAGCAAGTCTTGTTTGAAAACACAAGCAATTTGTTGGTATTACTTCATGCTTGCCAAAGTCTTTCGAAGATCATTGGTCGTAGATCGAGTACGGAAGAAGAGATTATCAATCTCGTCATACGTAAAAACACTGTGCCAAACTTCACTTGGTGGCCGTGCTTGATCACCTGCCGTTAATTTCCAATAATCAAACGAATCCAGAACCCATTTAGGAGAGAATGGGCTTTCTGGATGATACAGTGCATGTCCTGCAAGACACATAGCTGTGCCACAAGGAGATGGTGGTCGATATCTTTCGTCTTCCGGTCGGGCTGAATGGTGTACTTCTCCAAAAGTCTCCATATCAAACCTCTCAGGAGGAAGAGAGTCGATATGATCAAGTGTTTCTTCCAGTATGCGAATTGCGGCAATTCGATTCAACATTTTCTTGCCCTCTGTGTGTATTGCTCTAGTGTCTATACTATAGCAAGTCTTGTTTGGAAATGCAAGAGGAGTTTTGATTAAACTCCAAGAAACCGCAAAGCAGATTGCCAACGCGACTCTTCTGTTCGCTCTCGAGCAAAGTTCTCATTCATCTCCTTGATGAACTGATCGCCTTGGGCTTTGCTGCTATTGTCGTTCGATGCCAAAGCTGCTTTGTATTGAAATACGTGTTGCATCTTGTACTCCGTTTTGCTCGTTAAAGTATTGCGCTATGCTGCGACTGTGTGTTGAGCTTTTAGTGCGCGCTACAAAAGTAACATAACAAATAAACCAGCTGTGTACAACGCTTAAAAACGGAGATAACTATTTTAATTTGATTGCCTTGCCGGCGCTGATACAAGCAGCGGGGCCTATAAAGAAAACCCCCTGGAGCGAGGGCACACTCCAGAGGGTTTAATGGACGGAGCGCTGAGGGCAACGAGCGCATCAACGTCCGAGTGAGCATTGAGCGCTCACTCTGTACTGTTACAAAGCCTTGCGCTTCATAACAGTATTCTCAGCGTACGCCTCCCAATTCTCTGGGAAAGCCTTTGCAAGCTCGGCAACCTTAATTACCGTACGCAAGCTGAGTTCTTGCAAGCGCTCTCTATTGTCGCTTACAAATTCAACAATCTCCTCGTCAACACCTTCTGCCAAACGATACTCGTGCAACATACCGTCGCCGACAATCTGTTTAATGCGCAGCATGATCTCGCGCGGAGTATTGATAGTCAAGTCCATAATATGGCAGCGCGACTTGAGCGCTTCTAAGTGATCCTTGAGCTTCTTGGATCGAATGTTCTCGAACTTGATGTTCGTGATAAAGATAGCGGAACCCTTAAATTCAAACGTGTCTGGGATCCCTTCTTCAGTCAACTTGCGAGAGTCAGTGTTCCAACTAATGCGACGGGACTTCTTGCTGTCTAGCGCAGCTTTAAGAATGTTCAATGAAGTATCATCAAAGAACACCGAGTCACAATCGTCAAACACCAAGATGTTATCAGCTTCTTTCATCTTATACAGTTTACAGTACAAGCCAAGAGCACTCATTGCGCCCTTGCACATCTCGTACTTCTTCTTGCCAGTCATCGCTTCTTCAGTGTCGTACAGGCTCAACACTTGCTCAATACCATGTGACTTGCCAACGCCCGGCGGTCCAGTAACAAGCAGAGCACGAACATCGCCTTTCTTAGCCGCTCTTGCCATGTCATTCAACATGTTAAAGCGCAGTCTCATTCTTTCAATAATCTCTTCGTCTGTCTCGTTGCTGTTGTAGTCATCAGCTGATCGAACAGCTTCTGCATCGACTTCGTAAACATCTCCCGGTTCTTCACAACGAACCTTGATGTTGCGTTCTGGAAATCCACGCGCACTGTTGCCGTCAACAGTTACAAAGCCTCCTTTTGTGCCCTCTTTAAAATCTTCAACGAGATCAAAGATCACGTCACTCACATCAGTATCAATGCCGCGAATCTTATATGTTCCGCCGGTGATACGAACCTTTTTAGCCATGCGCGTTCTGCTCCTTGTTAAGCTACAGTTAACGCTGTTGCCTAAGCGTTAACTGTAGTATATTGTATTGTTCGCAAGATGTCAACAGCTATTTCGCTTGCCAGTTTGACTCTCGCAATTCTTCTTCAATTGCATCGTCAAACATCTTTGCTGCGGTGTTCATTGCCATCACAGCAGCCATCACTGCAACTGATCGGACCTCTTTTGGTTGCAAGTCAAGCCACGTAGTCAACTCCGGAAGTGTCTTGGTTGCAACCAAAGCATTCTGAGTTAGTGGATTTTTAACTACCATTTGCTTGCCCTTTGTGTTGCTGTTTACTTTTACAGTGTAGCACACCTAGTTGGAATGTCAACTGGTTCTTTGAGTTAACAAACAACTAGATCTGCTTGACCATCCAATACTCCATCCTGGAACTTATCCGAAAGTTCATCATCTTCGTAGAAGTTTTGTGGGGCAGGAGCAAGGTTTTGCCCGTAATGTGTGGCTGCATCATATCCCTGCCAATAAGCAGCATCCAAATCTGCTTGAGTGTTCTTCATTACATGCTCCAATATCGTTCTGTTTGTGGATCTGTGCAACCGCCAACGCTGTCAGCTCGAATCCAAATCTCTTGATTGGTCATCAAGTTGCGCGTAACTGCCCATCCAGCTTTCTTGGCTGCTTCAATCTCTTGAGCCGTGCACTCCGAAGGATGAATAGTAGGATACTTTTGTTCATTAAACAGTATCATCTTTTTGCCCTTTGTGTTGCTGTTTACTTTTACAGTGTAACACAATCGTTTTGAAAGTCAAGAGGTTCCATACTTTTCGTCATAAACCCAATCGATGATACAAAGATCAGGAACTCCATACAATCGCATCGAGTCTGCTCATTGTCTTGCCCTTGGCTTGTGTTGCATGTTGCAATAGCATTTAAACCAGCGCTGCACCGTGTTACAAGCAGGCTACAGCGCTGGTTTTTGTTAGTTGTATACTGTACTAGCGACCCTTAGTGCAGTCACGCTTGCAAGCGCGTATGTGCGGATAATAACCTTATCGTTTACGCCGCCCTGCCCTTCTTCGCTTGGAGTTTTATCTTCCAAACCTTCAATGTCGCTCTTGTTGATTGGCTGCCCGTCTAGGAAGTATTCAGTAGTTCCGGGCTTCAAGTAAATCACTTCCAAGTAGACCTTGCCCTTGTGAGTAACGAACGGAGTTCCTTCGATTCGTTCTCCCCAAGCCCGCGCCCCTAGCTCGAAGTCGTCAGCTGCCTTCCCTTCCTTTACCAAGCGACGCTTTACCATATTTTCATATGCGTTGCTCTTCTTGTTTGCAAAGCACATTACGGTAGCACCAGTAACTGCTTTGGTAACTCGGTCTTGGTGCTCGTTCTTCTTGCCGCCCTTTAGCTTTACCGCTACCAAGGAGTCAATACCAACGAACGTACCTGCTTCCAAGTCACCGAGTGCTCGTGTTGCTGTTTTAAAGTCCATCGCATTGCCCCTTAAGCTTCGACGGTGTAGTCTTGCCCGCTTGCAACGTAGCCCTCGCGAACCTTTTCGTTCTTAGGCTTTGCCCGATCAAAGTTGTCGAACATACGCGACATCTTCGCTTCTCGTTGCATCTTGCGCTCCAACTTGCGCGCCTTTTCTTTATTGTTGCTAGCCATTTATTTCTCTCTGTGTTGCTGTTTACTTGTGCATAATAACACAAGCGTTTGGATATGCAAGTGTTATTTTGAAGATTTGTTCTCAGTCTCACGAGCAAGACGGTCTGCTAGCCGACTTGCTTCTTCTCGACCCAATCCAGTAACGATCGGCCGAACCCGATCCGACCAAGTAATAATGCCACGCTTGCCCTTGACTTCTTCCTTTCGAAATACTGCCCAAGAATGTTGATCGTCGCCGTCAAACTTTCGTGTAGTAAAGAGATGATTTGCCATCTTGTCCTCCGGGTTTTAGAGTCTATCAGAAGGGGGAATTGACTTTTCGTATAGTTCTTTTGCTTGTTCTTTGGTGAGATGAAATCTACTCATAAGCAAATTGACAAAAGGCTGACGAACAAAACCTGACTCGCTTTGTTGCCATGCTTGATACATGAGAATGATCATTGACTTTTCTATTGCCCTCTCCTAGAGAGTTGGTGGGCCTCCAGGGACTTGAACCCCGAACCGTTCCGTTATGAGCGGAATGCTCTAACCAATTGAGCTAGAGGCCCAGCAAAATGGGCAGCATTGCGCTGCCCATTCACTTAGTCTATTTATGCGTCTTCGGTCTGCGCAACCTCTTCGGTCGGAGCAGTCTTAGCCTTGTGTCCCCGCTTCTTGGCAGGCTTCGAATCTTCAGAAGCAGTATCCGTTGCCTCAGTTGCCTCAGTTGTCTCAGTTGTCTCAGTGACCAAGCCCAGCTCAACAGCAAGTGCCTTGTCGTTCTTGATGATGAACGCATCAAACACTGCCTGCTGCTCCGAATTCGCTCCCGCGCGGATCTCCATCACCGCATCAACCTTGGTCTTCGGAGCCGACAGCTCCATCAACTGGATGTCCGTGTGCTCGTTTGCCTTCAGCACCTTAATGCGCCCAGCCATGCCGTTTGCAAAACGCACTTTCATCACGCCATTAAGAACGGAAGTACCAGCGGTATCGTAAGTCTTGTTCGTGATAGCCATGTGTAAGTCTCCTTGTGTGTGTTGTGCATGTTGCACCGTGTTGCATTTAACTATTACAGTGTAGTATCTGCTGTTTAGGTTGTCAACAGTTTATTTTGTTTTTTCCTAAACTTCCGGACTACATTAACAAAGTGTTCGATGTTTCTCTCTGTGTTGCTGTTTACTTGTACATATTAACACAAACAAACAGCAGGTCAACTGGTTTGTTGGATTTATTTACAGTAAATCACAGTTCCAGTTGATCGAGCCAGCATGACTCCAGTTTCATTTATGGAATCATAAGCTTCAACCGCGTGCCGGTAATTGGAAAAGATTCGAAACCCTTTTCCAAAATATAGTCTCCAAGTTCGCCTCGGTGACATTGAAGTGCCTTTCAATTAAAGGAACAAACCATTGCCAAACCAAATCATCCAACCGTGGATTATACCAATCGGTGGGATAAGAACTCCGGCAACGAGAAACAAGATCTCATTGGTTTGATTTCCTATTCCGTCAGCGATCAAATCAACCATGTAGATAACATGAGTAATCATCCCAGCAATCGCGAGGAGCGTCAGAAGCTCCACGCAGATTGCTAAGATCATTCCCAAATTAGCCCACACATCAGTCTCCATATTCCTTAAAACGTTCAGCTACTACTTGATTGGCGTATCCAATCGAGCTATTCTCAAACTTCTCAGTTCGCCGGGCATAGTCGCCGATCGCCTGCAAGAGCAATATGTTCTTTTCGGAGCGAGCGCGTTCGGGAAAGCTGAACTGATACCTGTTGCGGTTACAGCCGGCGATAAGAGTATCACATGCAACCGCTCGCAAATTCGGAGCTCCACAACCCAAGTCGTCCTTTACCATTGTGTTCAACTCTTTGCGGCTGTGCAGCTTCGAGTGAAGCAAACGTACAAACTTGTTTTCCATCTTGTCCGCCTTTGTGTTGCTGTCTACTGTTATAGTATAGTAGCGCCGCCGCGTGTTGTCAACAGTTAATGCAAGGTGCGCGCACCACGCTGGCGCTCCAAAGCAACAATTTCGATTGCTTCGACTACCATCAGCATACCAACACTTTGATATCCCGATTGGACCAACAGTTCGATGAACGAGATTGTTTCGAAGAGATCTCTTGCCGAAGCCTTGCGAAACTCTTCAAGGAGAACTCGCCGGCGCTCCTCGTCTGTGCCTTCCTCTGAAAAGATTCGGCTAAATTCTGCTTGTGTCTTCATCAGCCTCGCCTCTGTGTTGCTGTTTACTGTTAAAGTATACAGAGTCTATTGATAGATGTCAACGGGTAATTATTTTCTATCTGCACTAATTCGATCTTTTATTTCATCTGCAACTATTTGAATTGCAAAGAACATCCATTCTGTTTCTAGTCCGGTTTTGAGAAAAAGGTTTAACGCCGCCCGGATTGAATCGAGTTCTTGGGGATCGGCAGTCTGAGCCGCAAGAATAATTGCGAGACCAATTTTGTCTCTGTCACCATCAGCATTAAGCAAGTCATCTTCAAACGCATCAAGGTCAATCATTTATGTTCCTTTAATATACCAATTCTTCTTCGAATTCTTCTTCGAGATCTTTGAGATCTTTGCGGGCAAAGTGTAGACCGTCATAGAGCGCTCCTCCCGATTGGCGCACCTGTTCAACCGCTCGCCGGCCAAATCCATCTAGAGAACCAAACTCATTCACCCACGGTCTTTCTTCAGGTCGAGCGCGGCGCAGCCGATCGATTATCGCTTGTGCCAAGAACTTATAAGAAGACCGATTACCTCCTAGCCCGCGTGAATTGAAAGAACGCTTCCAGCTATAATTCCCAAAGCCATAAAGAGAAACAGGACATCGTTGAGGTCGGCCCTCTGCCCGCGAGTTAATCTAAAGTTAACTTGAATCTTCCGGCTGGCGATCGTAACGAGGAATCCAAGAAGGATGCCAATCCCTATTCCAATCGCCCATCCCATTTTACTCTCCTCGCCTCTAAGTTGTTTGCTGGACTGATCCCGACCGCCGCCCAGCTGTCAAACGTTCAATCACACCCGCGACGCGGGCTCGCGACAGAGTTTTGTCCAGCCAGCAATTCTTTTTGTAACAGCCCCTCACTCCGCTGATTACAGTGACAGTCTCATGCCAAATCCAAAGCCTAGACTTCAGACTCTCTATTAACTGTCTTACCTTGTGGTCTAAGAGAGGGGTTTACGCCCCTCTCTTAGCAGCGGTGTTTACAGGGCGGTGAATTCCTCAACGCCCTGTTCAGCACCGCTCTCAACAGCCCGCTCAGCCGCGTCAGCAGCCCCGGGAAGGACAATGCCGATCTCAACAGCCAGCTTGGGATCGTTCTTTGCAATGTATCGATCGAACACCGCCTGCTGCTCCACAGAAGCAAAGTCAGCACTCGCGCGCAGCGCCAGAACTGCATTGATCTTGGTCTGGGCTTCGGCCAGCTCAATCAGCTGCACATCGCAGTGATCGTTCTTGGTCAGCACCTTGATCCGACCCTTGAGATCATTCGCAAACCGCACCTTCATCACTCCGTTGAGAACCGAAGTGCCAGCAACAGTAAATGTCTTGTCAGCCATGTTATAATCTCCCGTGTGTGTTGCGCAGTATCGCGCGTTTAGTTTAAGTAGTTTAGCAGCAACTTCATTTTAACGCAAGTACATTTTTGACACATCAAACTGCGGTCGACGGTGTGTTGCGCAGTATCGCGCGTTTAGTTTAAGTAGTTTAGCAGCAACTTCATTTTAACGCAAGTACATTTTTGACACATCAAACTGCGGTCGACGGTGTGCCGCTCGCCTGCTGCTCGGTCTCTGTAGTGTATATAGAACCTAGTTGAGTGTCAACTAATTAGTTGGTATTATCCAACCGGTCTTTGACCAGTGCCCGGCCACGAACGCCGGAACCGAACCACAGTCAACGGCCCACGCCAACCGGAGAGGACTGAATCCGTTCTCGAATCTCACACCAGACACCCACTACCGCCCCCGTTTAACTGCAACCTACGTCTCTAATATAATTATAATGTGTCATGCTTGTCAAGAGAAAAGACGAGCACAACTCAAAATAATAGATCAAAAGAAAGTAGACAAATTGATAGCACTGAGCAAGTTCATCGCACGCTAGTAGTAGAGTTGATACTAGTAGTAAGAGAGTTGAAGTTAGAGTTGATACTAGTAGTAGAGTTGATACTAGTAGTA
>Ga0306910_1000950_pt1 | contig 10975 bp, 11 predicted proteins | sample AntRauMFilla2698_FD_190438 | JGI IMG/M metagenome (GOLD analysis project Ga0306910, IMG submission 190438) | Saline lake microbial communities from Rauer Islands, Antarctica - Metagenome Filla 2 #698 (v2) (version 2) | ecosystem: Environmental > Aquatic > Non-marine Saline and Alkaline > Saline ... | reverse complement strand
CATATCGCACATAGAAATACACCGCGTACAGGATCACGCTTTTAGGATATTGGGCTCCCTTGAAATCAACTGACATCCAATACACCCTGCTGTTAGCTTGTTTGAGGACCATGTCGCAAAATCAGCCAACAAACAAAAGACCAAAAAAGTTTGCGACAGAACCGTATTGCTTCTGCGGAAAACCGGGGGGATAGCCAACGGATCTGCGACGCAAACATCCAAGGTGCGTTCAGCATATCTGGAAATGAGCCTAGACCACGAAACCGGGACCATTGACGGCCAGATCTTGACTGGGGAACGTGAGGGTCAGTTCCTGTCAAACCTCGCGCTGCATGACTTGCTAATGTTCTACGCCGAAGTTGAAACGGATGAGGAATCGGTGAAGCTTTTTGAGACCTTCCTTGACAGCCGCCACCCCGACTGGCGCGATCAAGAGGATGTTGGCTCAGCGCGGGGCGAGGAGACATCGCCATTTTCGAAACAGTTGAGCTGGGATGAAGCGTACCAGTTGCTGGGTCTTGAAGTTGGATGCAGCGAAGAGGACATCCGGAGGGCATATCACCGAATTATCAAGCGGGTTCATCCTGACCGCGGTGGTTCAGCTGCCCTGACGGCACAGATCACCGCAGCAAGAGATAGGCTCCTTGACGACCACCAGAAACTCGACTGAGCAACCTGACCCTAGGATTCATACCAATAGCTTCATTGGGCTAGGCGTTCCATTGGGCCAACCAAAACCAATGGTCCAAAACGTTCGTACTGCGGTCATCCAGTCCATCAAAATGCTGCACGATGTAGGAATGACGAAAAGGGCGTGACCCCTTTACTTGATTGCGACGGCGGCGATAGCTGCAAATGAAGCGTCCAGCCTTGCCGCGATTTTCATGACCTCCGAACTGTCATCTGCGTAAGGCGAGAAGACGTGCGTCGGCGTTTTGTATGACAGTGTGGCTGTCCCATCTGCCTGCTCGGTCACATAAAACCGCAATGGAGCTTCGATCATGGCGCTTTCTGAAGCGTTCAGCATCTCCACTGCGAAGACGTTGTTGAACACGCCAATCACTCGGTTGCCAGGGATAGCAATGCCTCGAGTCTTCGCCGCGCCAGTTGGTCCGGCCTCTGTGACGACGCCCATCTTGTTCTTCTTGGCTGCCGCCTTCACACGGTTGATCAATTCACTGTAGGTCAAGTGGGTTGGGTAGATAACCCACCCCTCTCGCGCCTTTGGATCGGCATTTGCGAACGTGGAGGTCATGGCGAAAATGAGCAAGATGAGATAACGCATAATATGTCCTCAGATATTGGATTGGAGGAAAGTGGCGGGTCTATCGACAGAGATTGCGCGGAACCACAGGCCGAGATAGCTGCCGGCAGAGCTCAACATGTGGTTCATTCAGTCGACTCCATCAAATGCCTGCCACATCATACTTTGCCTCCCATGGCACACAGGTAACTTGTCCGTGAGCAGGCCTGAAGGAGCCGAAAAGGCTTGGTGGTTTTGTATCGCCAAAGACTGGACTGCAATGGAGTCTCTAAGACGGGGTTCCAGACAACCTCTCAGCTAGAAATGACGGCGAGAGCAGCGCGCAGACTCGCCATGAAATTATGATTGTCGTTCCTTGTTTGACCGCGTGGTCGGCTCTTCAGTATCTTCCAGATCGTACCGCGCGTACCTCATGGCCAGATCAAGATTGGGTTCGTACGTCACCAGAGGCGGCTTGATTCCGTGGGAGAACAATTCTTTGCGTAAGTTGTGTGACGAACCGACTAGAATGAGGTGAGCACCTTTCTTCTCAGTTTTTGGGCCAGAGCCTCGATGGTCATTGCAGCAGTTGAATCGACGAAAGGAACGGCTGACTAATCGATAATACCGTCAGCGCCCTTTGTGAAATTCCTGAACGGCGTTTACAATATTATTTAACATAACATTGATTATGGGCCAATACTTATGTAGCCGGGGCACATTCTAAGCTGGGTTGCGACAAATTCCCTATCTTGCTGGAAAGCAAGGAGAACGGAAGATGGCCCACACGGAGTTAGGATTGCGTGAGAGACGCACCATTGAAGACATGCTGAACGCAAAGATTTCTATAGACAAGATCGCTGCTGAGATCGGCAGGCATCGCTCGACCGTGTTTCGCGAGATCAAACGCAACAGATATGTCGACGACGAGTTGCCAAAGCTGAATGGCTATTATGGGATGACCGCGCAAAGGTCCGCCGTCGAACGGCGAGCGCGGCGGCGCAAACTGGTGCGGTTTGTGGATCTGCGCGCTGCTGTCATCGAGCAACTCAAGGAAGGTTGGTCGCCGGAACAAATCGCTGGTCGTTTGCAATTTGAAGGCCGGTCAGTGCGTGTGAGCCACGAGACGATCTATGCTTATGTTTACGGCCCAGATGGCCAGTCCGAAGAATTGGCCCGCCATCTGCCGCACCGACGCAAGAAGCGCCAGCCACTACGCAGGCGTACACCGCGTGGCCTTGTTTTCCCGCCAGATCGTTCGATCCATGAACGGCCTGATCACGTCAAAAACCGGGAGACCTTTGGTGAATGGGAGGGCGATTTGATGATTTTTGAGCGTGCGCAGGGCAAGACAAACGTCGCTTCGTTGGTAGAGCGCAAAACCCGCTTTGCTGTTTTGTTCCGGAACAATGACCGAAGCACAACGCATCTGATGAACAAGCTGATGAGCGTTATGGAACCCCTTCCCCAGCCTGCGCGCAAATCAATCACTTTTGACCGTGGGATCGAATTCCGTGATTGGCGCAAGCTCAAGCCAGGGATCGGAACTGAGGCGTGGTTTTGTGATCCGCAGGCGCCGTGGCAAAAGGGTTCAGTCGAGAACTTAAACAAACGTGCGCGGCGATATCTGCCACGCGATGCGCCCGTGACCGCACTCTCAAATCGAGATATGAAGTCGATTTGCGACCGCTTGAACGGCACACCCAGAAAGTGCCTGGGATGGCGCACACCAACTGAAGCATTCAGAGAAGAACTGATGAAACTCAGATAGCGGAAACTGTCGCAACGTGCCTTGAGATTACAACATGGCAATACCGCTGGGGGAAATGTGCGCCTTTGAAGGAAACCATGGGTCCAACCTCACCTACAAATCAGGCGGTCTGATAGACTAATCTGAGGAAGTTTGCGACAGAACCATTCGAAATGCCTCTTATTTTATCAGCGCAACTGTTTCGAATTTGCTGCCAGTTGGAGTAAGGAGGGTATTCTCGACAGTCAGCCCTACCCGCGCTGCGTACTTTTTCACCACGCCCACAATCTGGTCATGCCGTCTAATCAGCTCAGCGCGGCCGCTTTCGTCAGAGTAAGACGGATGAATATCTTGAAACACGAGCCTCATAGGTGAGCAGATCATGAAGCCCTGCTCGTTGAGAAGGCAGAGTGCTTCTACGCCGCGCGCGTCATCTTCCGGTTGCAAAATGAAGCTGGAAAATACCATAGACGTTCGGCGGCCTGTAGGTGTTATTACTCTGATGAAAAACTGCGCAGACCCTTCGGCATGTATCTGAAAGGACAGATCATCTTTACGGCTAATAAGATCGGTCACTTTATGCCTCTAATAACTAAGCAGCCCGCTAATCGCACCGCAATCTTGAGAGCTAATGGACACGTATAAATCTGTAAGCATGTCTCTAACTTCAAGTATAGATCAAACGCTATTAAGCTCGCAGTCAACCACTGACCGGACCGACGATGTCATAAGCTTCATGTCCTGAAAGACTCTCTAATTGGAGGGGAAACTGTAATCTTGAATGTATACGCTGATTTCTTATCTACCTAGGGCAGTGTGGTTTGAACATCGTGAGGGCTTTGTTGCACAAATCCCATGAAGGATTCACCTTATGAATCCAGCATGATAGCCGGGAGTCATGAGCAGTTGGTCCCCTACGAGATACAAGACGACAAACTGGTCGTCATACAATGACAGTTTGAAGCGTCGTGGCTCACTGTCTATTTGGTTTGATCCTGAGATGGCTTGGGTACCACCACCGAGCGGCAAGCGTGGTCGGCAACAGAACTTTATTGATGCTGCGATCCAAGCCTGTCTCACTTTGAAAGTGCTGTTCGGGCTGCCATTGCGACAGACCACAGGCTTTGTGCAAAGCCTGCTGCAACTCATCGGGCTGGATTGGGCGGTACCAGACTTCAGCACCCTTTGCCGTCGTCAGCGAACGCTGAACGTAAGCCTGCCTTATCGCGGTGGAACTGGTCCGCTGAACCTCTTGATTGATAGCACAGGCATCAAAGCAGAGGGCGAAGGTGAGTGGAATGCCCGCAAGCATGGCGGCTCGAGACGACGTATCTGGCGCAAGATACACGTAGGCATTGACGAAGAGACGCTAGAGGTACGGGCGGTCGAAGTCACAGGCAGCAACATCGGTGATGCACCCGTGCTGCCCGATCTCCTGAACCAAATTCCGCCCAGCCAAGACATCGGCAGTGTCACCGCAGACTGAGCTTACGACACGCGCAAATGTCACGAAGGCATTGCTGCCAGAAACGCTCACGCGGTGATCCCACCACGCAAAAATGCCAAACCCTGGAAACCGACGAGCGCCGGAGCCATAGCTCGTAACGACGCGGTCAGCGCACAACGATATCTGGGCCGCACTGTATGGCGACGCTGGAGCGGATACCACCGACGCAGCCGCGTCGAAACCAAGATGCACTGCCTGAAACTAATGGGCCAATCGCTCATGGCACTTCACTTCGACAGACAGGTTGCGGAAATCCAAATCCGTATCGCCGTGCTCAATCGCTATACTGAGATTGGCATACCTGTCACTGAGACCGTAGCCTAAATCCGTCTGGGGTTAGGGGGAGGACGTCCTGCACCCGATTTGTGCAACAAAGCCCATCGTGAGGACTACTGAACCATGACAACGGTATGTTATTACATCTGGGAGAAAGTAGTTGAAGACTACTTCTTGTTCGGTCAGGCAGCATATACCGCCTAAACGAAGGCGAAGTCGCAGGCCTGAACTCACTGTTGCGCCCATTATTCCCTACAATAAGCTGGACGATCATCAAAATGAACTGATTTTGCCACAGTTTCGTCAGAAAACAATACAACCATTAGTTGATATTTTATCATCAGGAGTTGAGGTGGGGGCGTTTGAAGATACTTGTAGTCGATGATGATCCTAGCGTGGTCGAGTTGCTTCCGGTCATTCTTGCGAATGAAGGCTTTCGCAATGTGCATTGCTTCATGTCAGCGGAAGAAGGGCTTGCTGCGGTAAAGGAGCCTCATTCTTCGTTTGACTGTCTGATACTGGATATAAACATGCCCGGTATGAACGGTATAAAGCTATGTGAGAGGGTCAGATCGCTAGCCAATTACAGAAACGTACCAATAGTGATGCTAACCTCTCTGCGAGATGATGAGACAGTTCGGGCAGCGCTACGGGCGGGTGCAACCGACTACATAACGAAGCCATTTGACGTTCTTCAAATTGGTGTTCGCATTCAGATATCAGCTAAAATAGCCCAGGCAAATGACTCAATAACTAGACATTTCGATCTGAAGGAGGGTGGTGGTTCTCCTCAAAGTGCAAAAACCTTCCCCGTTACGCGCAAGGAAATCATGAATATGTTTTCTGACGACCTTTATGGGTCAAAAAAGCGTTAATTTTATTTTATGAATCTTCATTTAATACCGAGTACTTTGAGCGCGATTAGACTTGGTATAGTCCTTTCCGGTTTCCTTAGCATCGGGTAGGATTTCTTGTCGGCTAACACAATAAGTGGTTTAAGGTCCTTCAAAGATGTCAAAGATTTGGGAGAAACTAGAGGTGCCATTTTAATTAAACGATACAAAACTTGCCTAAAAAAGAAGGTCTGGTCTGAAATTAGCTCGAGTACTTCTTTTCCGTCCGGAAAGTGGCAGAGGCAAGCGGGAGAAAGTTGGTAGGTAGTGTACTGAAAACCTGTTTGAACGCGACACGCTAGTCATTTTTGTTGTAAAAGGCTGCAGACACCTTTGCAGCTGCGGATTGGGAAGCAAGAATGCGTCGCCCATAGCGAGCCGGCATTTCTGGGGACGTCCAGCGGCCCGCTACCATTATGGAAGAGAGATCACATCCCAGTCTAAAGGCATCATGCACTCCACCAATTCTTGTGCTGTGAGCGGAGACATCATTTCTACCAGTGCACCTTCTAAGAATTCGCGAAACTGTTGCAGGATTTATGGGTTTTCGCTCACCTCCTATTTGTGACTTGGTGATAATGGGATCATCTGAGCCAAGCTTAGCCTCTTTGATCCAAGCGAGTATTGCGCATGTGCCTTTCGCCGATAGATAGGCATAAGCACCTTGGCCATGTTGATCTGTTTTTGATCTTGCAACAAAGAGTAGGCTGCTTTCATCGTCTTGCCGGTGTAAGTCTCGAACCCTAAACGAAACAATCTCAGATGCTCTGCACCAACTATCAGTAGCAAGGTACAAAAGAGCCCGGTCCCTGTTGTCCCTTCGGCTAGCCCCCAATCCACTTATTGCCTTCAGCATCTCCTTCTTGCAAAGGGGAGATGCCTGCCGTTGAGCTGTTCCATATTTTCGTTTGACACCCATCAGCGCCAGCTCAACTAACCGGTGGCGCGTGGGAGAAGGTAAAAATTTTGACCGATGTAATTCAGCAATCCCCCAAAGTCGGGTTTCGATTGTATTGACTGCTAGCTTCCCTCCCATGTCGTCTACCCAAGTTGCGACAGTTTGCGGGGAGATTGGTGGTACGCTGTTCAAGCCGTTTTTTTCGCACCACTCAACGAAGAGCCTTATTATCATTTGATAGTTCCGCAAAGTGCCGGGAGAAAATGCAGCTTCTGAACGCCTCTGGTACTCTTCGATCAGCTCCGAATGTTTGGAGGTTGGCAAGCCGCTCAATCGACTTAAAAGTTCAGCTCGCTTCGTTTGACGGTCAAAATTTGAGTCCATTTATCACCCTTTCGAGAGTCTAAAGGTTGAGATGCATTGAATTTTCTAGGTAAGGCTTTTGTATCAGGATTTACAAATATGGTAGGTTTTAACGTAAAGGTTTATGGGTGGAAACGTATATGAGGTCGTTGAAAAGCCTTGATCGAATATGTCAAACGATACGGTTGAGCTGAGAAATCATAGCATGCAGTTAACCTTGCATACATTCATTTGAGCTTTGTTGAGGCTATTTTGTGGTTCAAATAGCATTTTTTGACCTTATAGACTTTGCAACTGAACAGCGTCGTAGTTTCATGCTAAGTCCCCGAAACTTGTGTGCTCGTAGTGCTGGGGATCAGCCGGGGAACCGTCTATTACAAGCAGCGCCCGGTCTCGGATGCCGATCTGAAGCCGATGCACCGGATCGACAAGCTGCACATGGAGTTCCCCTTCGCGGGCAGCCGCATGTTGCGGGGTCTGTTGGTCCAGGAGGGGTTCAAGGTCGGGCGGCTGCACGTTGCCACGCTGATGAAGCGCATGGGCCTCGAAGCCCTCTATCGCAAGCCGAACACTTCGAAACCAGCACTGGGACACAAGATCTACCCCTAACTGCTCCGGAAGCTGCCCGTTACCCGGCCCAACCAGGTCTGGGCGATGGACATCACCTACATTCCGATGGTGCGCGGGTTCATCTACCTTGCCGCCGTGCTGGACTGGTTCACCCGCCGCGTCCTGGCCTGGCGCATCTCGAACACCCTTGAGGCTGACTTTTGCGTCGAGGCGCTGAACGAGGCGATCCACCGGTTCGGCGCGCCCGAGATCTTCAACACCGATAGTCATATGATGGTCACCAGTTCTCGGGTGGTTTGACTCAAACACCGATCGACCGTTCGCTGGGTTGGTGCCGCTTGGCTTTCCGGTTTAGTCTGACCCAAACAGCGACCGACCAGACTCGTGTCTTTCCCTGGACCTGTCGACCGCCCGGGAACGCCTTGCGGTGAGGCTTTGTCTCAAAGATGCCGCGTGACCCAAGAAGGGCCTGACCATTTGGTCTTATGACTGTCCTGTCCGTGCATTTTTGTCGATGAAGCAAGTCTGACACTGCCGGAAAGGATGATCCTATGGCCAAATCCAAACAAACCACCCCAGTTGTTGGCGGGGTTGATACGCACAAAGACCTTAATGTTGCAGCTGTTGTGGATGACAATGATCAAGTGCTGAGAACGCAGAGCTTTGCCACAACACGGCAGGGCTACAAGTTGATGCTGACATGGATACGCTCATTTGGAGACTTGCAGCGGATTGGCGTTGAATGCACCGGGAGCTATGGTGCCGGGCTTTTGCGCTATATGCAGGCCGCTGGTATAGACACCTTGGAAGTTACCGCACCGGACAAGCTGGATCGAAGAAGGCGTGGCAAGAACGATGACTTTGACGCACAAAGTGCTGCCCATGCGGCCTTCGCCAAGCGACGCACAGTGACCCCGCGCAGTCGAAACGGGATGGTGGAATCCCTGCGTGTATTAAAGGTCTGCCGCAAAACCGCTGTTCAAGCCCGGCGGGTTGCATTGCAGATCATCCAGACCACAATCGTCTGCGCGCCTGACCGTCTACGTGATCTTTTGCGCAATATGACCCGCATGCAATTGATCAGGACACTGGCAGCTTGGCGACCGGATCTTAGCGGGTATAGGGATGTTGAAGAAGCTTACAGGATTGCGCTCAAATCGCTTGCACGTCGATACCTTGAACTGCACGAAGAGGTCGCCGATCTGCACGACATGATCGAAGCGATCGTCACTGAACTTGCCCCAGATCTGGTCGCATGCAGCGGGGTCGGCTTTAACAGCGCGGCTCAATTGTTGCTGACCGCAGGCGACAATCCTGAACGGCTCAGATCCGAAGCCAGCTTCGCTGCTTTGTGCGGCGTCAGCCCAGTTCCCGCATGTTCGGGGAAAACAACACGGCATCGATTAAACAGAGGCGGCGACCGCGCGGCAAATAGCGCACTTCACATCATCGCAATCGGGCGGTTACGGCTGGATCCGACGACAAAGGAATACGTTGCGCGACGCATAGCTCAAGGCCATTCAAAACTGGAATCTATTCGGTGCCTGAAACGATACATCGCACGTGAAGTCTTCAACATCATCGCCCGCCGTCACAAACAGATCAATCGGGCTCAAATCGCGGCTTGACACTTAGAAGGGCGTCCAGGGCAGCCAGTTCACATCGACCGACTTCATCAAGGTGCTGGCCGACTGGCAGATCAGGATCAGCATGGACGGCAAGAGGGCCTGGCGCGATAACGTCTTCGTCGAGCGCCTCTGGCGGACCATCAAATACGAGGAGGTCTACCTGCGGGCCTACGCCAGTGTCTCCGAGGCTCGCGCCGGGATCGGCCGCTACATCGGATTTTACAACAGCCGCCGACCCCACTCGTCGCTTGACGGGAAAACGCCCGATCAGGCCTACTTCAACCAGCCGGCGCCAGAAGCGGCGGCTGCATAACCCAAGCGGAAAACCACTTAGAAAACACCCGAAACCTGTTCAGACAAACCGAACCAAATCTACGCACATTGATCGCAAGTATCTCAACAACCGGGTCGAGAGCGACCATGCCGCTCTGAAAAGGCTCCCTGGATACCGTCAAAGCTTTCGATCTTTGCGATGTGCAAAGGTGACACTGCAAGGCATAGAACCCATCAGAACGATCAAGAAGGGGCATATCAATAACAGGCAACTAGGCGTCAGAGGTGAAATTGCCTTCGTCAACGGTCTGTTCGGATTGACCGCATGACTGGCGAAAATCAGACCGAAAAGCCGCCCGAGCTAGTTAATGCAGTAGTCCCAAACATACGCTGAGGAATCCTCGCGATTCAGGTTTTGAGCCTCCCCCATCGAAGTGGTCCGCCCCTATAATTAGGAAAGCGGAGGACCAACGATGGCCATTAAGAGACCTAAGCCCGAAGAGATTGTCGTGAAGTTACGGCAGGTTGAAGTTCTGATGGGGCAAGGCATGCCCCGGATTGTTGCGATCAGACAGATCAGCGTGACTGAACAAACCTATTATCGCCCCCTCTCGGCAGCATGGCTTTGCCATGCGCCTGCCGGGCAATGGGAAGAAGAAGTACGGCGGAATGGGCACGGAACAACTCAAGGAACTGAAGCGGCTACAGAAAGAGAACGAGCGTCTGCGGCGCGCGGTTTCTGACCTGACATTGGGCAAGCTGATCCTGAAAGAAGCCGCATCGGGAAACTTCTGAGCCCCTCGCGTCGGCGGGCCTGCATCGACCATGTTCGTATTCAGCTTAAGATTTCTGAGCGACGGGTTTGTCGCGTTCTGGGCCAGCACCGATCTACGCAACGTCGATTGCCATGTGGGCGTGCTGACGAAGAACGTTTGGTCGCGGATATGATCGAGCTGACGCGCCAATATGGCCGATATGGCTACCGTCGAGTTGCTGCCCTGTTGAGAGGCGCAGGCTGGCAGGTGAATGATAAACGTGTCGAACGTTTATGGCGACGCGAGGGGCTTAAAGTGCCAATGAAACAACCCAAAAAGGGGCGGCTCTGGCTGAACGACGGTTCATGTGTGCGCCTGCGCCCCGAGTACCGCAATCATGTTTAGTCATACGACTTTGTTCACTACCGAACCGATGATGGTAGAGCGTTCAGGACACTCAACACCTTGGATGAACGCAGCCGAGAATGCCTTGCGATCCGGGTGAAACGAAAGCTGAATTCGACGGAGGTTATCGACGCTCTGACAGACTTGTTCATCCTGCGAGGTGTGCCTGCCTATATCAGGTCGTACAATGGTCCAGAGTTCATCTCTGAGTCCGTCAGGGACTGGATCAAGGCGGTTGGGGCAAAGATTGCCTACATCGAGCCCGGGTCACCCTAGGAGAACGGATATTGCGAGAGCTTCAACGGCCGGATGCGTGACGAGTTGCTGAACGGCGAAATCTTCTACTCGCTACGTGAAGCCCAAATCATCATTGAAAAATGGAGGAGCCATTACAACACCAAACGACCACATAGT
>Ga0306910_1000941_pt1 | contig 11108 bp, 12 predicted proteins | sample AntRauMFilla2698_FD_190438 | JGI IMG/M metagenome (GOLD analysis project Ga0306910, IMG submission 190438) | Saline lake microbial communities from Rauer Islands, Antarctica - Metagenome Filla 2 #698 (v2) (version 2) | ecosystem: Environmental > Aquatic > Non-marine Saline and Alkaline > Saline ... | reverse complement strand
CATCAATAAAATGACCAACAAAGACAATAAAAAGAGTAAAAAACTACATATTTCGATAAAAACTAAATAAAAATCCATCTAAATAATGGATGTATGTAAATTATTGAATTTTGCAACGGTCTTATTTAGTGAAGACCCCGTTCAGAATAATTTTCAATCCAAAGTTACATTTCCTTAGAGTCATTTTTATTAATCCTTAAAACTTTTTTAAACATGAAAAAAGGAAATATTGAAATGAACATAGTTAATCCCAATGCTGCAGGGATTGATATTGGGAGTAGATCTCATTTTGTTGCTGTTGGACAAGCCGATAATGAAATCGAAGAATTTGGAGTTTATGCAGAAGATCTGACAGCTATCTGTAATTACCTCAAGAAGTTTGGAGTAACAACTGTTGCTCTTGAATCTACAGGAGATTATTGGCAAAATCTCTTTACAGAACTCATAAAGTTTGACTTTGAAGTGATTCTTGTCAATGGTAAATTCACTAAAAATGCAAAAGGTAAAAAGACCGATGTAAAGGATGCTCGATGGATTCAGCAACTGCATTCTCTCGGATTGCTTTCTAGCAGTTTTTTGCCAGATCATGAAACAGAAATAATCAGGACTTATTACAGACAAAGAAGTAACATCATCAGACAGATTGCTGGTACATCAAGAAGAATGCAGAAGTTTCTTAAGTTCTTAAATTTTAGACTCGATGTAGTCGTAAAAGATGTTTGTGGTTTAACAGGACTGAAAATAATTGATGAAATCTGCAAAGGAAATTTAGACCCATCTGAATTAGCCAAAAACAGGCACTATAACTGCCGAAAATCTGAACAAGAGATTGAAAAAGCACTACATGGAAATAATAGGCAAGACTTTTTGTTTGGCCTAAAACAAGAGTATGAAGCTTTTACCTTTCTACAAAAGCAATTAATTCGTTGCGATAAGGAAATTGAAAAAGCACTGAAGCTCTTTTTAAATAAGCATCCTGAAAAGAAAAAATTAAAGTTCAACTCTAATCCATACAAAAGGAAAAATAAAAATGCTCCAGAAGTAAAAGACTTTGCCAAAAAGGCCTATCAATATTTTGGTGGTGTTGACTTTATGGCCATTGAGGGCGTAAGTCATGCGACAGTTCTGAGTATTATGAGTGAGATTGGATTTGCTGGTTTTAGCAAATTCCAAACTGCAAAGCACTTTACCTCGTGGTTAAGACTTGCTCCTAATAATAAAATATCAGGCGGAAAAACTTTAAGCAATAAGCTACCTAAAGGTAGCAATAGATTGAAAATTGCTTTGCGGCAAGCCGCAAATGCAATTGGCAATTTAAAAGAAACCCATCTCTCTGACTTTTTCAAGAGAGTTGCCTATAGAAGAGGAAGACAAGCAGCGGTTTCTGCTACAGCTAGAAAACTCGCTGTAATTATTTGGAATATGATCACTAAAAAGGAACCATACAATCCTCCGTCTATTTATATGTACAGAGACGAAAAAAGGAAGCTCGGTTTAATCAAAAAAATCAGAAAACAAATTGCTAAATTTGACATAAATCCAGCTGACGTCGGAATATTAACAACCTGATAATGAGACAGTAAAAAGGGCGTTAGTCAGAATAAGAGCAAATGAACCAAATACTTTCTAAAATAGAACGAGCGAAAACTGAAAAGTTAGCTTTACTAAGCTTACCGAAAGAAGGTCTAACTGATATTCCGCCTGAAGTTTTTGAATTGGAACATTTGACAAATCTAAACCTACGAGATAATAATATATCGATTATTCCAAGAGAAATATCAAGACTTAACAACCTTAAAGTTCTTTATTTGGATGGGAATAATATCAAAGCACTTCCAGTAGAGATTTTTGAACTTGAAAATCTTGAAATACTGAATATTAATAATAATAGCTTGAAACTCTTACCAAAAAACATTGGTAGTTGTAGACACTTAAAGCGGTTACATATTTCTCAGAATGACCTAACCGAATTGCCTGAAGCAATAGGTAACTTATCAAGTCTTGAACACTTGTTTGGTCATAGTAATAGGATTCTGAATTTACCTAAAGAGGTCGGTTATTTAGAAAAATTGACGCACCTTAATTTTTTCAATAATCAAATACAAAGCCTAGATTTTGATTTAAGTCAATTAACAGAACTTGAATACCTAGAACTCGGATTCAATGGAATTGAAAGAGTATCTAAAACTATTGGAGTACTGAAAAAATTAAAGACGCTTTCTCTATTCGATAACGCGCTGAAAGCTCTACCGCAAGAATTAAATTCTCTTGAAGCGTTAACGAAATTAAATTTATCATATAACAGTCTGAAAGAAATTGATTTCGACTTGAATTCAATGAAAGGATTAGCTGAACTTCACGTTTTCGCAAATAAAAAATTGATATTTAAGCAACTAGATATCATAGAACTATGTAATCGAACTCCAAGTTACCCAAGTCACAGCAGACTCATAATAGACCAAACTCAAGAAGATTTAATTAAAGTGTTTCGGAGAAGAATTGAATCTTCAAAAATTGGAATAGTTGATTTAGATAAAAGGAGAATGCCAGAAGACCATTACAAACAGATTCCAATTGAACTCTCGGAAAAGTATCAACTTACCGACCCAAGACGCGAAAAATTTAGAATGTTAAGAGAAAAAAGAAAATAAAGCATACAACAACAGGTATAGTGCATACCCTTCGGGATACGCACCATACCCAAAACGTTACCCACAAGCTGAAACCAGCCGCACATTTTAGCACTTTCGGTTTTTGCCTACACACAACCCCAACGCTAAAAAACCAAAAGAGCTAAAATTTTCCCACGCTCAAATTGAATAATCGAAATAAAATTTATAGATTTGTCAAAAAATGACAAGTCTTATGAAAACCACATTTGGAGAATACATCCGACTTTTACGAAACGAAAACGAATTGACTTTAACTCAACTTGCTGCCAAATTGAACTTAGACTCTGCAAACTTGAGCAAAATTGAGAATGGAAAACGTGACTTTGATGAAAAGCGATTACCAAAACTTGCTAAAATCTTCAAACTCGACCTCACAGAATTAAGGAATGAATATGTTACCGACCAAATCGGGAAACAGATTTACGAAACAAATTGTACCAAACAACTTTTACAAGTTGCGGAAGAAAAAGCAGAATACAGAAGAACATTAAAAGAAAAAGTAATATGAAAATAGTATCATTTTTTGCAGGAGCAGGCGGACTTGATTTAGGATTCCAAAAAGCAGGTTTTGACGTTATTTGGGCAAACGAATACGACAGAGAAATTTGGGAAACTTATGAAAAAAATCATCCAAATACAGTACTTGACAAAAGAAGTATCGTGAATATTCCAGTAGATGAAGTTCCAGAATGTGACGGAATTATTGGTGGTCCACCTTGCCAAAGTTGGAGTGAAGCCGGAGCAGCAAGAGGAATTAAAGATAAAAGAGGACAATTATTTTACGATTTCATTAGAATATTAGAAGCGAAGCAACCAAAATTCTTTTTAGCCGAGAATGTAAGCGGAATGCTTATTTCTAAACATTCAGAAGCATTAGAGGGAATCAAAGAATTATTTAGAAATGCAGGCATTGGTTATGAACTTTCTTTTCAAATGCTAAACGCTTCTGATTATAATGTTCCCCAAGACCGAAAAAGAGTTTTCTTTATTGGAATTAGAAAAGACTTAAACTTCAAATATCAATTTCCAACAGAAACGTTTCCTAAAATCACTTTAGAAACGGCAATTTCGGATTTGAAAGAAGGTGTTTTACCTGCTTTAGAATACAATAACACAAATGGAGAAAACTGCGTTCTTCCAAATCACGAATATATGATTGGTAGCTTTTCAACTATTTTTATGTCAAGAAATCGAGTGAGAAGTTGGGATGAACAATCATATACAATTCAAGCAGGTGGACGACACGCACCTATTCATCCACAAGCACCAAAAATGAAATTTATTGAACAAAATGTTAGAGTTTTTGTGCCAGGAAAAGAACATTTATACAGAAGATTAAGCATAAGAGAATGTGCAAGAATTCAAACTTTTCCTGACGACTTCATTTTTCATTACAAAAAAGTTGCAGCTGGCTACAAAATGATTGGAAATGCTGTTCCAGTTAATTTAGCAAAGTTTTTAGCCAAGAGCATAAAAGAACAACTAAAAGCAAACGAAAATAAAGTTGAAAAACCAAAATCAATCAAAAAAGTAAAAGAAGCATTAGCAGTATGACAAATATTTTAGAAGCAATTTACAATATCGTAAATCAAAAGAACTTTGAAATACGTGCAATGTATTCAGGTAGAAATCGAGCAAACGGAATGGGAGACGCTCTTGAAAACTACATCAAAGATGCCTTTGCAGGAACTTTTGGACTTTCTGATGAATTGAAGAAAATGCAAACCTATAATCAAAAATTTTCTTGGTTAGGCTCACAAAACAATCCGCCAGATATAATGATAAAAGGCGGAGATGCAATTGAGGTTAAGAAAACACAAAGTGCAAATTCAAGTTTGGCTTTAAATAGTAGTTATCCAAAAACGGATTTAAGACACACAAGCCCTATGATTACCAAAGAGTGTAAGGAATGTGAAAATTGGACGGTTAAAGATTTGATTTATTGTGTTGGGCATACAACGGATACAAGTTTAAAATCTTTGTGGATGGTTTATGGTAATTCTTATGCGGCCAAACACGAAACCTACCAAAGAATAAAAACTACAATTTCAAACGGAATTAAAACAATTCCAGATGTCGTTTTTGCAGACACTAAGGAATTAGGTCGAGTAAATCAAGTTGACCCGTTAGGAATAACAAATTTGAGAATAAGAGGAATGTGGCAAATAGAAAACCCAAGGAAAGTATTTAACTATTTACACGAAACAACCGATAAAGATTTTGAATTAGTTTGCATAATTCCAGCCGAAAAATACAGTAGTTTCCCAAAAGACAGTAGAACAACACTTGAGGGACTAAAAGAAAATGGATTTAGTATTGAAGATAAACAAATAAAAGACCCGAATAATCCTGCTAAATTAATGGATTGTAAACTGATAAAACTTTGTGTATAAGCCAACGCTAAAAGCCATACACATTTGCAATTCGCACCAGCCAATGCTAAAAGCCAAAAATTGCAAAAGAGTATGTCTTTGCCAACGCTGAAAACCAAGCAGAACGGAATAAAGCCAGTGGGTAACAATGTGTATAAGCAATAGCGGGTTTAGTGCAAAATTGAAACGAAATGATTATTAATAAAGGTAAGTGTTTAACCGAAAATTAGTGGTTTTTAATCCGCTACTGCTCATACACTAGACCGTTGTAGCACATTTGAGAAAAACCTTGGAACTAACAGAAAAAGACATAGAAGATTGGATTAAACCTTTTGCAACTATTGTTGGAGAACAAAAAGAGTATGATTTAAAATTGCGGAAACAAAATCCAGCCGAATTTTTTCTAAAACTCACATTACCAAATAATTTCGAAGATTATGCTATCGCCCTACATTCTTATTGGATAAATTATAATGTTCCGAAAAATGAAATAAAGGAAAACGGAAATAGTGACGAAGATTTTCCCGAAGAAGACTTTTCTCGCATAGATTGGAAAGATTTTTATCAGAGAAAAGAAGTTGATTTTGAACTTAATTCAGCAATTTTAAATTCTGTCGAGTGGAAAAGACCATTTAAACAGTTGAATAATGAATTATTTCCTGGAGAAGGATTATTGGATGAAGAGCATTTGAATAGCTTGGTCGAGACAATAATGGAAATTTATGGAAATCAAGAAATTGAAATATTTTATACGTTTTTATCGACCAACGATTGGAAAAAAGATTTAATCTTTACGGGTAGAATAAATGACCTGCCGAACTTGATAAATAAAGAAAATTTAAGATTAACACCAAGTCTGATATATCCAAAAGAACGAAATTGGGTTGTGAATACAGATTATGATTTAGCTTTTACCACAATTGGCGGAGAAACGAAATTTATAAATGAACTTGTGAGAAAAAATAAGAATGAAATATATCAAATAGAACGGAGAAAAAACGTGCTACAACAACGTATATAGCTCATAGCTAGGTATTTGCTTAATCGAAGTTAAGGTGTATTTGCGAGTCCGCCAAATTTTTAAATTTGGCTTATTAGTAAAAAAAATAATAAGAAAAATTTAAAAATTCGGCTCGTGCTTCATCCGAAAATAATTGTTTAATTTGCACGCTACGAGCCATATACAAGTCCGTTGTGGTGCATTTGAAAAAAAAAATTGAGAGTTAAATAAATGGCAGGATTAGGATTTATATTTATTGTATTGCCGATTTCAATAATTCTTTTTTTATTATGGATTTTTACTAAAAAAAAGTTTTTTGGGATTGCGCTAATTGGAATGTGGGGCGGAATGATTTTATTGTTGATTTTATCAGCTATACTTCAACCATTTTACACAAAAAAGGTACTTGAAAAATCTGACTTTTATAGAGAATACGTAATTAATCGCAATTATTTTTCGGGAAAACAAGCGGATTGGCAATACAATCACTTCCGATTTGAAATTAAAGAAAATGACACAATTTATTTCTATGTAACAGATGGAAAAATAATAACTGAAACGTATAAAGGAGAAATATCAACTCTTGCGCCATACAAATCTGCGAGACTTGTAATTGAAATGGAACAACCAACACATCACGTTTTGACAACGAATCCGACAATCTATCGTGAAGTTTGGGACTTTTTTATGGTGTTCAATTCACCAAAATTTCATAATATGTATTTCCGAAAAGGCGAATGGAAAGAAATCAAATATTAAACAAAGCGTGGAAAAAAACGCACCACAACAGCGCATAACAAAAATGGCGAGATTTGTGCTGAAACGAGAGTTTTGTGTATTTTTATAATAGTAAAACTTTAACCGAAAAATTTGTGCATTTTAAGTCGCCACTTATGTTATGCGCGAACCGTTCTACGCAATTTGAAAAAAACTTTATGCCTACTAAAGAATTTAGGAAATCATTTACAAACACAATCGATTCATTACACGTAAGAATAAGTGAAATGACATTAGCTGATAATAGTGATTTCTATCAATTACTTAGAGCATATTATGCATTTATACACAAACGTACTCAGACTTTATTTTTGCTTGTTCAAAATGACTGCCTTTGGGATGCAGATATTATTTTACGCCCAATTGCTGAATGTACTGTGAAATTTGCCTTCATTTCTTCGTTTGAAAACCCAGAACGAGATAAAAAAGTGAAAGAATTTTGGGGAGATTTAGCGGAAATAAATAGACTAAAACAATCTAAGCAAGCCAAACAAATAATTGAATTGACTGGATTCGATTCTAAGTTTTTATCGGACATTGCTTTAGAGGAAAATGAACATCGTGAATTGTCTGAAAAATGGACAAAATCCAAAAGACAACGAACGGAACAACCTTGGTCTTATAACGAAATGATTAAAACTATTTCAAAGAATTATGATTTTAAAGAAATTCTTGGCTTAACTCGAAACTTCACCCAATCAAGCCATTTAATTCACGCTGATGAAACTGCTTTGGGAGTGATAAAAGACAGAGAAAATAGAACAGAGGAGAAAAAGGAGGCTTTAATGAATCTTCACGAGGTTAGATTACTTAGTGATTGTGTACAGTTTTATTTTTGGTTAGTAAAAGTTTGTTTCAGATTGTCTGACAAGAAAATGGATTCTGAATTAATAAAAAAAGTAGAAGAGTTTGAAAACGGAACAGAAGTATTTGAACATTTGAGAAAAGTAATAGCATAAAAACTGCGTAGAACAACGTATATAGCTCATAGCTAGTCAGTTGATTAATCGAAGTTAAGGTATATTTGCTAGGTCGGCAAATTTTTAAATTTGACGATTTACAAGAAAAAGATAAATAGTAAAATTTAAAAATTCGCCTTATTGTTCATCCGAAAGTAATTGTGTATTTTGTTCGCTACGAGCCATATACAGAGACGTTGCCCAAAATGTAAAAATGAAAATTTTACTTTCAATTGAACATTTGAAATTCTAAATCAAACATTATCTATAAATCAACTTTATTGCTGATGAATTTACTCGCATTTGAAAATCGAATAATTCAAATAGTTATGAAAATTTGATTGCCAAAGTCAGTTGATTAAATTGAAATTATAAGCTTGCCAAAATTCTAGCTGATTGAAAAGCATAACGCTGAAAGAATTGCGTTGAATAGAATTTCAAATGATAAACTTGCTGGCGATAGAATTAAGCTGACTGAATCGCTAAAAACTGATAATCAAAATATAATAGATTTTAGTTTCATAGTTTAGATTTTGATAGAAAAATGAATGAATTTTGTGCTGAATTCAAAGTTAAAGTTCCAATTGCTTTTTGTAGAAAATGATGATCTGAAAATAGGAATGGAGCAAGTTTATGGCTAATCAGAACGTAAACACTTTGGGCAACAGCGCATAACAAAAACGGCGAGATTTGTGCTAATACGAAATTTTGAGTAATTTTATAAACTTAAAAGCTTAATAGAAAAGTGAGCGATTTTAAAGTCGCCGCTTTCGTTATGCGCGAACCGTTGTAAGCAATTTAAGAAAACACATAAATAATTGAATGAATATAGTAGAAAAAGAAGCTTTAAAATTTAATTCCAACAGAGGATTTTACAAAAGTGCGAGAAATTTAGAATCTCTAAAATCGAATTTAACTACAAAACTTTATGATTTCAATAGAGATAGAGACAAGCTTGATTTTTTGAAAATTCTTCGAGAAAAGACAGTAGAAGAAAAAGTTGAACACGCTAAAACTTGTACTGGTTGTAGTTTTGACGAAACGAGAAATATTGCATTGTTTGCAATTGACCAAGAAATAGACGATTTAAACCGATTTTACTCTTATGAACCAAAATCAGAAGATAAATTTAGCGTTGAAGAAGAGTCCGAATTACATAATAAACTGAATGATATTCTTGACAAACTTGAGAAACAAGGTTTCGGACAACAAATAATATTTGAAGAAATTGAAGATTTGAAAAACCATTTCAATCTTGGAAAGAAAAATTGGTTTCAACTTTTAAAAGGAAAAGTCGTTGATTTGACATTAAAAAAAGTTTTAAATAAAACAATTGTTCAAGAAATATATAATCAATTAAGTGATGGTTTTGAGCAAGTTGTGAAGATGATTGAATAAAACTGACTTCAATAATTTTACTAAAATTTAAATTAAACAAAAAAATATGATAATAAATCCAAATATGTTCACCGAAAAGCAAAACTATTTAATGTATGAGCTTTATAAAACAATGGACAACGAATTAGAAGCAAAAGAAAATTTATCAGATGCAGATGAAGTTAAACTAACTCAAACAAAAACGAACATTACTGCCATTGAACAATATGCAAATGCAAAAAGAGCAGAAGGAATTAGATGGTCATTGACCAGTTTATTCCAAGATTCTGGAATGAATCCAACATTAATATTAGGATTTTATCCAGGTTCAGATAGTTATAATACTTACGGAAAAGAGTTAGTCGTGAACGTAGAGTATAGCGAAAAAGACTTAACTCAAATTTTTGAAAGTATTAGAGATAATTCACCACGAGTTACTGGACAGTTGAAATTTAAAATTGTGCCTGAATTCATAGATGGAGAATTAAATACAGGAGATATTTATGCAATTCAATAAAAGGAGTTGTTAAAAAACTGCTTACAACAATAGCTATAAGCAATAGCTTGGGTTTAGGCTGAAACGAAAGGTTCGGGATTTATTTGCTGAGCCGCCATTAAAGCCATTTAGTTTTTTTATTTTTCCATTTCGGTTGAAAATACCCAAATACTTATAAGGATAAAATCGCTTTAATGGCTTATTGAATTACATGAAAATTAAAGCTATCTTGCACGCTACTGCTCATAGCCAATCCGTTAGGCAACATTAAAACCAAAAATTGACAAATGAAGAAAACGATAATCTTACTACTTACAATTTTGCCATTTATAGGCTTTGGTCAAAGTGATTTTTGTGATAAAAACTTTGGGGAAAGTTATTTTCCTCTCGAAATAGGGTTTGAAAAGCACATAACTTGGGGAAACTCATTTTACGTCGAAAAAGTGACTGAAAAAACGGAAATTGACGGAATTGAGTATTTTAAATATGTACAAGACTTTCGTAATGGAACGGTTTACGATTTACTACTGCGAAATCAAAACGATACAATACTGCTGTATAACGAAAAACAGAAGAAAGAGATTATTTTGTTAATCGCAAAACCAGAAAAGGGATTAAAATGGAAAACAGGCAAAGTGGACGAAATTGATGGGACTTTTGAAACACCATATTGCAACTATGAAAATCTACTGGTCATAGAAAACAAGTATTCGAACGGAGAGAAAGAAACTCGTTATTATAAAAAGGGTCTAGGTTTAGTGGCAATAACCAACCGAAAAGGAATAAAAGGTGTCTGTTTACCAAATAAAGAAGAGGCAAAATCACTTTTTCAACCTCTCACATTTATTGGTTGCGAAAACGAAGCGGACAAATCGAAAATTAAAGAATGTACGATGGAATCAATTCATTCATTCGTAGTTGATAAACTAAATTCGGCAAATATAAAACTCCCGAAAGAAGATGGAATATTAAGATTCAAAGTTAACATTTCCAAAGACGGAGAAATTTCTGACGTAGAAACCTTGAATTCAATTGCTGGCGGAAATCAAGCTCGAAAAACAATTAAGAAAATAATAGAATCGTTGCCGAAATTCATTCCGACAAGGACTGCTGACAAAAAATCAGTTGGAACAAATATAGAATTGTTGATTCCAGTTCGCGCGAAATAACATTGCCTAACAATGGCTATAATTAATACGGGTTTTGGTGCTTAACCCAAAGTTTAGTGCTTTTAAGGAAGTCCGCCAAATCTTTTGATTTGGCTTTAGAACAAAAATGATAAAACAAATAAAAAGTTTTGGCTAAGTGCTTAATCGGAAATTCAGTAATTTTAATTCCCGTACTAACCATAGCCGAGACGTTACTTTCAATTGCGCCGAAAGAATTACGTTGATAGATTTGCTTAAAAATCATCTTTTTAGTTTCGCATCAACTGAATGAAAAGCAAAATGTTGA
>Ga0306910_1000940_pt1 | contig 11128 bp, 13 predicted proteins | sample AntRauMFilla2698_FD_190438 | JGI IMG/M metagenome (GOLD analysis project Ga0306910, IMG submission 190438) | Saline lake microbial communities from Rauer Islands, Antarctica - Metagenome Filla 2 #698 (v2) (version 2) | ecosystem: Environmental > Aquatic > Non-marine Saline and Alkaline > Saline ... | reverse complement strand
ATCACTTTTAAAAGCTGTTTGTGCGACCAGACATCATGTTCTTCGGGGGCGATATTAAAATCACCAACGGCGATAACAGGGCGATCTTTTTTGTATTGCGCTGGAAACCATTGTGCCATTTCATCTATAAAATCAAGCTTATGGCCGAATTTGGGATTGATGGCGCGGTCCGGTTCGTCGCCGCCCGCCGGAACGTAAAGGCAATGGATATCAATGCCGTCTTTGTAAATATCGGATTGCAGGGTAACGGCAATATGGCGGCAATCATCCTGATCCACGCGGCTGTGGGTGCGTGTATCCTGAAACGGTATTTTCGACAAAATGGCAACGCCGTTATAGCTTTTCATGCCATGAAAATGGATGTGCTGATATCCTGCCTCAAGGATAGGGTCTGCGGGAAATAATTCGTTTACGACCTTTGTTTCCTGCAGGCAGATAACATCGGGATTATGGGTTTTCATGAACTCCAGAAGAAGCGGCATTCGCAGCCGCACAGAGTTTATATTCCATGTCGCAATTCTCATGAATTTTGTCCTTAGAAAGGATTACATGTTAGGCAGTTCCATATCAGCCGGAAGACCCATGTCCTGCATCATGCGCTGTGTTTCATCGCCCATGCGTTGATCGGCATTAACACGTGCATTATTGATGGCCGCTTTGATTAAATCTTCCAATGTTTCTTTATCGGAGGGATCAATGATCTCCGGCGCTATGGTAAGGCCTCTGATGTCGCCTTTACATGTCATGACCACTTGAATCATTCCGCCGCCTGATTGACCGGTTACTTCTAGGTCGGCCAGTTTTCCCTGCATTTCTTTCATCTTGTCTTGCATGACTTTGGCTTGTTTCATCATCTCTTGAATGTTCATAATCTTATCCTTCTATATTGTTTTTGTGTTACTCGTTATTATCTTCTTTTATTTCTTTTAGCTGAATTTCCGCGCCCGGGAAAGCCAATATTGCAGCACTGACAATAGGGTTTTCTTTCGCAGCGTCAATTTCGGCCTGCTGGCGCGTCTCGGCTTTTTCCGCCAGTGTCGGTTCGCCCTGATCTTGTGATGGGATAACCATCCATGGCTCGCCCAGAATATCCTTGAGTGTTTTGGATATATCACCCGGCAAACTCGGCAGCGCGTGATCATGCAGACGGATTTCAAGACGGCCTTTTTGCATTTTCACCAGATGGACATGCTGATAAACACTGCCCGCCAGCACCAGATTTTGTGTTTGGCGTAAAAGCTGCTCGATATCTTCGAGTGTTTGCGGATTGGTAATCAAGGCAGTAACGGGCACAGCTTCGGCAACAGGGTCTTTCTGTGGCTGCGGCGCGGCAGCGATCGCGGAAATGTTTGTGTTTGTCATCTGCGCTTCGGGTGGCGTTTCGGACTGCGCTGTTGACGCAGATGCTGCGGGATTTTGCGGCGGCGTAGCTGCGGCTGGGCTACTTGCTGTGTAATCGCCGCTTTCAATTTTTTTAATAAGCTGCGCGGGATCGGGTAAATCGGCCGCGTAGGACAGGCGTATTAAGACCATTTCGGCTGCGGTTTGCGGATTAGGCGCGTTGCGTACCTCGTCCAGTCCCTTAAGCAGGATTTGCCATGTGCGCCCTAAGGTCGGCATGGATAATGCGGCGGATAATGATCCCAAGCGATCAAGCAGATCAGCGGACACTGCGGCCGAGAGTTCGTTTTTTTCGGGCACAGCTTTCAGGCGCGTTAAAAGATGCGTGAAATCGAGCATGTCCTGCATGGCAACGCTTGGGTCACTGCCTTTGCGATATAGATCGGCAAGAACGCTGAGGGCTTTTCCGCATTCGCCTTTGACACTGTTTTCCAAGCAATCAAGGATCAAATTACGATCGGCAAGTCCCAGCATTTCCTGTACAAGCGCAGATGTTATTTTTTCTTTGCTAAGAGCTATGGCTTGATCCAGCAAGCTCAGGCCGTCACGGACAGAGCCGTCGGCGGCGCGGGCAATCAATGTGATGGCTTCGTCTTCGCATTCAACGCCTTCATGGCCGCAAATTTCTTTGTAATATTTGGACAATGTTTCAATATCAACACGGCGCAGATCAAAACGCTGGCAGCGCGAGAGGACAGTCACAGGCACTTTGCGAATTTCAGTTGTTGCAAAAATAAAGATTACATGCTCCGGCGGCTCTTCCAATGTTTTCAAAAGCGCATTAAAGGCTTGTTTCGACAGCATGTGTATTTCGTCAATGATATAGATTTTGTAGCGCGCCGATGTTGGTGCGTAACGAACACCGTCCAGAATATCGCGGATATCATCAACGCCTGTGCGTGATGCGGCGTCCATTTCCATGATATCGGGATGGCGGTCTGCTGAGATTGCCTGGCAAATCTCGCAATCATCCGTTGGGCCTGTGGTTGGCTCTGCTTTGCCGTCGGGGCCGGTGTAATTTAAAGCCTTGGCAATAATGCGCGCCGTTGTGGTTTTGCCCGTTCCGCGAATTCCTGTGAGCATAAAAGCATGTGCAACGCGCCCGCTTTCGATGGCGTTTTTTAAGGTGCGAACCAGCGCATCCTGACCAATCAGGGCATCAAAATTTTGTGGGCGGTATTTACGAGCCAGAACCCGATAAGCTTCTTTTTTTTCTGTCATAGTCTGTTTTTAGCGGGATTCGGGATAAAGCGCAAACAGCGGATGAGATATTAAATGCTATTAATGTGGGTGGAATGGACGGATCAGGGATTTATATCCAGTTTATATAGCGCTTTGCTGATGGATTCTTTGTGCTTGCGGATTTTGCGTTCGCACCGCAGGCCAAATTCGCGGATGACTGTTTTAATGAATAACAGGTCGCTTTCATTTTCTATGGTTTGTCCTGCGGAATAGAGATTAAAAATGCGTTTCAGTCCGTTTTTCTGAATTTTGTAGGATTGCTGTTTTGTGCGATCAAAAATTGTGCTGAGCGTTTCGCGCGCCTCTTCGCTGAGTTTATTTGTATTGTGGACTTCATGCATAATGCCGGACAGGGCGCTGTAATCTTTCTTATATTGCGCCAGATGATGTCTGGATTTATGCAGCTTGGCTATTTGATGCGTGTAATTGCGCGCGCGCCAAAGGCTGTGAACGTGCCGTATCTGGCGATTTGTTTTATCGCGCATGGCTTGCAAATGTTCGGGATGTTCGTCGTCCTCGTCCGGCAGCTCGCCGAAGCCGCGCTCCTCGCGCAGCCTTTTGTAATCATGGATTTGCGGCAAGCCTTTTCCGTCTTTGTCGATGGCTGCAAAACTGGCGCTTTCGACCCAGTCCCCGTCATTGATAAGCCATGATTTTTCGCCTTTATTGTTTGAAAATGTCTGGATGCCGGCCATATGGGTGTGCCCCATTAAAACCCCGTCAAAGGGTTTGCCCTCCAGTCCTTTCAGCAGCGCATCATGCGAGAAAAAGAAATCGATTGTTTTCTTGAACCCGTTTTTAAACCGTTTGGCGAGCGAGACATGAATACCGAAATATTTGTATAAAAAGCCCGAGACATGGTAATTCAACTTTACCATGCCATCATAAATATTGCTGGTCAGATATGTCAGCGGCCTGAACCAGGGTTTCATAAAAAGATCGGGATCATGTTGATCGCCGTGGACGATTTTCAGACGTATATCTTTGTTAATCGTTTTGCCGTCAGCTTTAATGTCGAAGTAGGATTCGTTTTCGAAGGTTACGTGTTTTGAAAATGTAGACCGGCTGCGCCGATTTTGGAGTGTATTTAAAAGCGGACGCAGTTTTTCATCGTGATTGCCCGGAATGATGTGGATGTTGACGCCTTTGCCGGCCGCATAATTTAAAACGTCAAAAATACGGCGCTCCATTTCGGGAAAAGGCTGTTGTTTCATGCCCATGATTTCCCAGCCCCCAATCAGATCGCCCACAATGTAAAGATTTTTAAGACTGTCCAGATCAAGATGCGTTAGAAACTCATAAAGATAGGGGGTTGCTGTCTTGCGGCTGCCCAGATGAAGGTCGGAAATGAAAACGGTATGATAATTGAAAACAGAATGTGTTCCCTTGGAAAATAGATCATTTTGACCATCAGTGAGTAACATAAACCGTCAAATCCCCATTCAACACGATTTTTTTATAGGTCTTATCTTGTTGATTCGAAGGCTTGAAAGCAAGCAAATTGTTTTCTTGTGCAGCGCGGTAAGATTTTGTTATATTTAGCGTTTACAGAGATTCGTAATGCGGTGCATTAAAGCTTGAAATGATAAAATGAGCCTTGACCGATTGTGACGCCGACTTGCAGGCCTTCATATTCGATGTAGGATGTCGGAAATTCTGAATCTGGTTCCGCTTTAGCTTCACTCCGATGCAATCTAAACACGCTTTGGGCAAATGTGTCCAGTTCGTCTTCTGAAAATGAAGGCGCATTTTTATCATTTGCTGCGTGGGCTTTGAAAATATCAAGAAGACGCACGGCATCTTCGGATGCCAGAAATGTTGTTGCGTCATGTATTTCTTTATCGTGCTGTGCCCTCATGCGGCGCGCGGCTTTTTGAATCCATTCTTCTCTGTTTACGCCTTCGGGTATAAGGCTTAAGGATTTTTTGGAATGGTCTGACATGTATGCTGCTTCTTTTAATTATGGATTAAAGTGAAAGTCTGGACACGACCCGACAAAATTCGTTGCGGCTGCTTCCTTTCGGACCTGACCGAGTTGGCGAACAAATCGCCCGCGCCAGACTTCCGCCTTACATATATGAAATGATCACGCGTGAATCAAGGAAAATCCGCAAATTCTATATATGCGGCGCGAGAGATTTTTTTCTTTGTATAAGTTCTGCATATATTTTCTTGCCCGGGGGCGTACTGATTTTCTTTTCAGCGTAAGGCCAAAAATCTTCTAATACATCGCGCTTTTCCGGATATTGCACAGCGTATTCAAAAGCCTGGGTAAGGCATTCTAATTGATCAGCATCGTGACATATTCTGGAGCGTAAGGTTTTTTGATCTTCGAATTCACAAAAAAGCGCATAATATTCCGGGTTGCCGGATAATGCGGCTAGATCTTGCGCGGCTTGTAATTCTATACGGTGCTTATCTTGCTTGGATACGCCGCTGTCAGGTGTCATGTCGCCTGCCAAGGCTTCTTGCAGATCATGCACGAGCATCATTTCTGCGCATGATGCCGGATCAACACCAAGCTCCTTGGCAAGGTCATATGCGATTAATTGTGATCGGAATATATGCTCTGCGACTGTTTCGGGATTATCAATGCCGCGATTAACCCAACCTGATCGGGGTAAGCGCTTTAATCGACCTGCCGTATTATAAAAATCAATATTCATATTGTTTTCTATAATGCTGATTTTTTCTTATTATGCAAGCTTATTGGTCGTAGCAATCAAGCGCTCGACAATTCGTGTCAGTGTTTTGACTTGTCCATTATCTGTAAGCTTACCGTTATCATCAAAGGCTTTGAATGCGCCGCCGACGGCGAGTTGGTTTGGCAGCACAAGCACATTGATATTTTCAAGCATCATGCGCAGCGGAACAAGGCCGCGTAATCCGCCTAGACCGCCGGGCGAGGCTGCCGCGATGGCTGCAACTTTGCCGTTATAGGCGGAAAGCATGGGTTCATCCTCTTCGTGCGTGCGGGAAATCCAGTCGAGCGTGTTTTTCAAAAGCGGCGCGAGCGAGCTGTTATATTCCGGCGCGGCAATAAAAATTGCGTCATGCTCTGTAAAGAGTTTTTTGAACGCAAGAGCCTGTTCCGGCACGCCGTGCTCATCTTCAAAATCACCGTCATAAATCGGCATCGGATAATCTTTAAGATCGGCAATGCTTGCATCTGCGCCTTTTTCAATGGCGATGTCATAGGCGTGTTTGGCTAGTTTTTTATTTACGGAGTCTTTGCGGGCGCTGCCTGCGAAAAAGAGAATTTTGGCGCTCATTGATTTTATCTTTCATGTAATATTTATTTAGTAACATTTGTAACATATATGTGGTTACGACGAATAATATATTACAAACATAGAAATCCAGCATGGATTGTAAAGGGTTTTAGGATTAGTATAGACAAATGAAAATATTAAATTTGGTTATTTTATCGATAATACTCAGCGCTGCTGCGGCGCAGGCACGGCCTGTGTCATATCCGGGCGGGCTCACGGGAATGTTGATGAATAATGGTGACAGCAATTCCGTTCATGTTCATTATTCCCCGACAGCCAAAATGTCCGTGGGCTATAAGGGTGAGTATTGGCGCGATTCAGAATATCAAATTCACGCAGTGCAGGTGAATAATTTGCTGAAAAGATGGAATAAGCCGGAATCCCAAGCCAATATATATCTTAAATCAGGGGCGGGCATTGCTTATTCGGATTTCGGCGCGCATGAAAACGAAATCGAGCCTGCTTTTTTTACCGGGTTTGCAACGGACTGGGAAGATCGCCGCCGTTTCATTAGCTATGAAAATCGCTTTACGCATGCCGGAGATATAGCGAGCGGATTTGAACAATCCGCGCGTGTCGGTTACGCGCCCTATGAAGGTGATTACGGCGATTTGCATACATGGCTGATGCTGGAGGTTAAGCATATACCCGAAAATGCAGATCATTTTACGGTGACGCCTTTGGTACGTTTTTTCAAAGGCGTGCATTTGGTTGAAATCGGCATGAATGATAACAAAGAAGCCCTGTTTAACTGGGTTATAAGATATTAACTGCAAGATATTTTTAAATATAAATAGAGAAAAGGAGCGCTATTATGAGAAAAATTATTCTGTCTATGGCTATGGTTTTTATGGTTGCAATGCCGGTTTCAGTGCAGGCAGCGAGCAGCCTGACATATGTCGATGTGAACGGAATGGTCTGTGATTTCTGCGCGCGCGCGATAGAAAAAGTTTTTGGTCAGCAGGAGGCTGTGTCTTCGGTGGATGTAAATCTTGATGATAAATTTATTGCGATAGAATTTAGTGAAGATCAGACGCTTTCCGATGAAAAGATTACCGAGCTTGTAACACATGCGGGCTATGATGTCCGCCAGATCAGACGCGACGTGTCTGATGCTGATGACAGCGAGACGAAAAGTGATGAGTGAGAAGGCAGATAATACCAAGAACACCACAAATACCACGATGTGGGTCGCGTTCTTTGGCCTGTTTACCAGCCTTGGTACGATATTATGCTGCGCGCTTCCTGCATTGCTCGTAACCCTCGGTATGGGGGCTGTGATGGCTGGGCTTGTATCCGCGGCGCCGTGGATTACGGTTTTGTCGACATACAAAGTGCCTGTGTTCATCGTAACGGGCATTGTTCTACTTGTTTCTGCGCTGCTGCAATGGCGCGGACGCTATGCGCCATGTCCCGTTGATCCAGTGCAAGCGAAATTATGCCGCGTTATGCGCAGATTTTCCATTGGCATTACGGCGGTGTCAATCGTGCTTTATCTGGTTGGTTTTTTCTTCGCCTTTTTGGCCGTTTATTTTCTTTAAGGACGGCAAGCCTTGACGGCTTTGAGCAAGGACGGATAGATAATGTTTGTATCCATAGTTTCATAATTCACGGCGCGGCTCGGGCGACTGTAATGGGCATGTATTGCGCTGATATTTAATTCCTTACAGGCCTCAAGGTCGCTTTGGCTGTCGCAAATGACAATGACATTCTGCTTGGCGGCGTCTATATCCATATCCCATTTATCTGCCAGTGTATTAAAGAGGCTGCTTAGTTTTTCGGGCTTTATTGATTTGTGTGTGCGGGCGCAATCTTTTGCAAGATCGCGCGCCTCTATCATATCTGGGACAAAGAAGGAAAGAAGGCCGCGCTGGGCGAGCGAGGGCACAACAAACTCTTTGATTGTTCCGGAAAATACGCCGAGCGTATAATTTTCTTCCTGAAGTGTTTCAAGGCTGCGGACGATACCCGGCAGAGGGCGCTCGCCAATATCTTCGTAAATCAAATCAAAGACATAGGAATTGCAGCGGCGAAAAAACATTTTATGCTGATCTGTGGGCAGCTGCGGCAGGTGTTTTGTAATAATTTCGGATAATCCCAAATCGCCAATGTCGCGCATCAGGAACTCTTTTTCCGGGGCATCCAGATTAAATTCGAAACATGCATAGCAAAAAGCATCCGCATAGCGCGGGATGGAGTCGAGTAAAACACCGTTTAATCCGAATATAACTGCTTTGTTCATAGGATATCTTTAGCGCATGGGAGCCTCGCACGTAAAGAAAAAGAATGAAAATAGCTTATTTAAACATTTTGCGAAGGGTTTTACGGATCAGCCAGCCAATGAGAGGCAGGCGCAAGTAAAACTGTTTTCCTGTGTCCCAGTGATCGATATGGCTCATGATTTTACCATCATCGGACAAGGCCACTTCGCTCATGCCGTTGAAGATCCATTCTTTTTTAAAGTTGGGGCTGTGCACATGGCAGCTCCAGCGTAGATAGGCCGTGTGATTGTCTGTGCCCCAGGCGCGGTCTGTGATTTTGATTTTCATGCGGCCTATATTTTTATATAGATGCGTCAGCATAGCTTCGAAATCACCGATTCCGTTCGTATCATAAAAATGGCATGTGTAGTGAAATAAAGGGTGGGCGCTTTTTTCAATGAGACGTATTGATCGTGAGGACAATTTTTCCCAGTACGAGATATAATCTTCGAGGCCGCGTTTTAATTTCGGCGTAACAATTGTGTTTTCCTCAGTCATCGTCTTTCTTGCGGAACTGGTCAAGGGATACAACCTCGCCTTTCTTATCATCGTCTTCGGTCTTGTCTTTATCGCTTGAAGGCGCGGTGATATCGCCGTCCAGATCCAGATCTTCGAGTGTAATACCGTCCAGTTCGTCTGTTTCTTCGTCGGACAAAGGCTGGAACTGGAGCGCAAAGTTCACGGAAGGATCAGCAAAAATTGTAATCGCATTGAGTGGCACAACAAGGGGCTCCGGAACATTGTTAAATGAAAGCGTAACGCCCATTTTTTCTTTATCAACGAAAAGATCGTTGAATTGATATTGCAGAACAATCGTCATTTCGCCCGGATACCGTTCTTTGAGGTAATCGGGGATTTTAACGCCTTGATAATCCGTTAAAAAAGTAATGTAGAAATGATGATCGCCGGGCAAGCCGTGTTCCATAATTTCTTCGATGGATTTTTTGACGACGCCGCGAAGCGCGTTTTCAACAAGTTTATCGTATCTGAGTATGTCTAATTCGTCTGTCATGGTTTTTCTGTACAGGGCTTTCTTGTGGGCTTTCTTAGGGCTTTATAGGAAGTCTATTGTGTGCAGATAGCACGTAGGAGGTCAATAGGCATTACTTAACTGTATGCATGAATCGCATGATTTGGGTCTGTAAATCCAGAGCTGAGTCAAATTTTATATATAGATAGCTGTGGACAAATAAAAATGGGCCAGTTCTGTTGCGAGGCCGGCCCACGCCCCACCTAGCAAGCATAAACTGCTAGGGATTAAGTTTTGAACGCTTATGCAGCGATGGCGAATGCGCCATCGTCGTTAGCTGCTTCAAATTTAAATGCTGTATTATCGTTTGCATTTATAACAATAGCCCGATAACGGCGGTACAATGCCGGATACAAGAAGCATCTTTATTACGCATGTCGATCCTGTTTCGGCCCCATACTCTAAGATCGCTAATACAACGATCCGGTTTTAAATGGTGGAGCCGCCGGGTACTGCCCCCGGGTCCATAACGCTTATTCCATACTCAGTTTAGTATCATAGTTGGCAAGCCAACACTTCATAATATAGCGGAAGATAGTTAATTTTCAACGAAAAAACGCGTGATTTTTACGAAAAAGCTGCGCATGATGCTGTTTATGACAGTGAAACAAGCAAAATACCCGTCTGCATTAACATCCTATGATGTGCTCAAGGCTCTGGCTGTGCTAATTATGATCGTTGATCATATCGGTGCTTATTTTTATCCGGATGATTTGATATGGCGCGCGGTGGGGCGCTCCTGTGTGCCGATGTGGTTTTTTCTGATCGGGTATGCGCGCTCGCGTCTTTTTGGCATGGATTTGTGGATCGGGTTTGTAATATTGGTCGTGGCTGATGTTATTATCGGTATGGGGCTGTTGCCCCTTAATATCATGCTTTCAATGCTGATAACCCGTTTTGTGCTAGTGCAGATAGACAGGCTACCTGAAGACAGATTTTTGCGTGGCCCCGGCTTTAAGGCATTGGTTCTGACCCTCGCCGTGTGTGCGCTGCCAACGGCGATGATGTGGGATTATGGCAGTTTAGGTGTTATTCTGGCTCTTTTGGGGTGGCTTGTGCGTAAATACCAAGATGGCAACCCGTTTGTAAGTAAGAATTTCGTATTTGGGTATGCAGCCGTTGCGCTTGTTATTTTTGCGCTTGTGCAGCTTATCGGATTTGGTTTTTCCGAGAGTGAATTTTTGCTCATGGCATTACTATGCGCTGTTGTTATTCATATATTGCCGTTCTTTAAGTCAGATTGGCAGTTTTCTGGCGCGGGTATGTGGATACGGCCTGCTATATGGTGCATACAGTTTGCGGGGCGCAACACATTACAGATATATGTTGTGCATCTGCTTTTGTTCAAGATAGCCGCTTTTTTCATGATGCCTGCCGAGTATGGTTTTTTGACGTTAAAATGGTTTTGATCCTGTGCGCTGCGAGGGTAAGTGCGCGCGGCTGAAGAAAAGTGATAAAAACAGCCCTAAAGTCCTTGCGTGCGGCATATCCATGTGTTAAAAATCGCCACATAATTTGAATATTAATTTAATAATCAAGAGGCTTGGAAACGTAGTGAAGAAAACTTTCTCACCCGTAAATAATGTTGCAAAACGCTATGCTGGCTCCCTTTTGACAATGGCGCAAGATGAAAAGGCCGTTGAAAAAGTGGAGCAAGATATACAGGATTTGCGTTTGATGCTTTTGAACAGCAAAGATCTTTCCGATTCCCTTATTAATCCGATTGTTTCCAAAAGTGAAAAGAATGCCGTGCTTCAGGCAATTGCAAAAAAAGCGAAATTTCAAACATTGACCTCAAATTTCTTAGGCGTTGTCGCGGATAATGGCCGCGCCTTTTTAATGCGCGAAATTATTCATGCCTTTGAAACATTGCTGCGTGATGCACGTGGTCAGGTTGAGGCAAGCATTGAGTCCGCAGTTGC
>Ga0306910_1000934_pt1 | contig 11206 bp, 7 predicted proteins | sample AntRauMFilla2698_FD_190438 | JGI IMG/M metagenome (GOLD analysis project Ga0306910, IMG submission 190438) | Saline lake microbial communities from Rauer Islands, Antarctica - Metagenome Filla 2 #698 (v2) (version 2) | ecosystem: Environmental > Aquatic > Non-marine Saline and Alkaline > Saline ... | reverse complement strand
AAATCATCATACTTTTGCACGCTTGCTTCTTTCTTTTTCACATTGAATGATGTAAGCTTTCACCGATTTTACTACCATCATTCAAATAATTTTTCCGATGCTTCAAAATTTCTCAAAGCCAAGTGCCCTTCTCTTTTATCCCCTGATTTTTTTATTTCTCTTTTCGTGTCAGCAGCATGATTCCAATAGTATTTCAAAAAAGGCATTGTTCATGGGAGATGAACAACACACAGGCGCTTACAACTCACTATCAATCAAAACACAGCCTGAAATTTTGTGGAAAGTTAAAACAGGCGGAAAGGTTATCTCATCACCGGTCATTAGCAATGACATAGTTTACGTGGGAAGTGGTGACAGCACACTTTATGCCATCGACGCCCAATCCGGCGATATCTCATGGACTTATAAAACAGAAGGAGCAATCCATTCCACGCCGTTAGTCACTCAAGGTAACGTTATGTTTTTAAGTTACGATGGTTTCTTTTACGCTTTAGATCAATCTGATGGAGAGCTTAAATGGAAATTCAAGACAAACGGAGAATTCCGTTTTCAGGTAAAAGATTATTACAACGGATCATTTAAAGAAGATTTTTGGGATTTCTATCTGTCATCGGCTGTAGCAAATGATGACTTTGTTTATTTCGGGTCCAGCGATTCTAATATCTATGCTTTGGACATTAATTCCGGCGAGATGGCCTGGAGTTACAAGACAAATGGCAGCATTCACTCCTCACCCGCAATATCTAACAATGTGCTGGTCACGGGCTCATGGGACAGCAATATTTACGGACTCAATGCAGCAACCGGCGAGGAAAATTGGATCTTTTCCACGGGCAAAGATTTTGAAACGTATATCTGGCTGGGTGTTCAGGCTTCTCCGTCAATAGACAATGATGTGGTGTACATCGGTTCAAGAGACGCCAAATTTTACGCGTTGGATCTAAATACAGGCGATTCTTTATGGACAAAAGACGCCTTCGACAGATCATGGATGCCAAGCACAGCTGCCATAGACAGTAACGCAATCTATACCGGTTCATCCGACTCATTCAGCTTCTTTTCAATGGATAGAAATACAGGAGAAATCAACTACGCCACAAACACAAAAGCCTACACTTTTTCGAGTCCCGCGATTGATGACGAAATGGCCTATATCGGTTCTGCTAACGGAAGACTCTATGGAATCACACTTAAAACCGGAGATATTCAATGGGAATTTGCAACTACCGGAGCAAGGACTGATACCCTCAACATATTCGACAGCAAAGGCGTAATGGATATTGAGAGATATAAATCACTCACTAAAGGGATTGGAGATATGCCCACGCTCAGCGCCTTCATGGAAGACGCATTCATACAAGGAGGAGCTATTCTCTCGTCTCCGGCACTTTCCGATCAGGTGATCTACTTCGGAAGTTCAGATGGCTACATTTATGCTATTTCTGACAAGCCTTAAATCCTAATGGTTTGGCTCTGACGTCTCACCTTTCGAGCTGGAATTCTTATGCTCGTCGATTACATTTTGAACATTTTTTGAATTGGCAGCCTCCTCACACTTTTTTTTGGGCATGCGTAATCCCCGGGTTCCTATATGGCGCTGATTTTGTTCTCGTTTATAGTTTCTATTTGATCATATTCAGTGAGCGTTGACTGACTCCACCCGGGATTAGTATATGTTAAGTCCCTACAGGACTTTTTGGATCAGCCTTTTCGGGCAAATCAATACATTTTGAGTTGCTTAGAACTCAACTCAAATCACACAAAATATCCGCACAATTAAACTTTTATGATTGACTCTTACGATCCGCAAAAAGCGCCAAATCCCAAGCAGTGGCTGAAACTTGAAGAAAAAGATCGCATCAATTTAATTTACGGGTATCACGTTAAGCAGAATAAAGGAATACCTGATATTCATATGCATTCATTAATGCACAATATTGTGGAAAATCAGGTTGCGATGGGTAATAAGATTCCCGTTAAAAAACACTAAATCGGTTGATGAAAGAAGGATTGGACCGGCATAACGCCATTCACGCTATCGGAAGCACACTAATGCAATATATGATAAGTCTTAGCCAGAATTTAATTACTATGACGAACCAAATATGGTACACTAAAACCACACAAACGAGGTCGATTTGAAAAACTTTCTGATTTTACATTTTGGATTTAAGCAACCCTCCGGGGAGGAGATGTCAGCGTGGAATGATTGGTTTCAGACTGTCAAAGATATTCGTGTGGACAACGGTGGATTCAGAGGCGGGCGAAAAATTACATCATCAGGATTGGAAGAGCTGCCATTTGGGGAACATTCCATCACCGGTTACACGATCATAGAAGCATCAGACCTTGACGCAGCTGTTGAGATTGCGAAGGCATGCCCTGTGGTTGACAGCACCTGTGTTTATGAGATTCACAGGGGATAAGATTTCTCTCTGGGCATTCAGACATTTTTTATTTCGAAAAACCTATCACCGGACAGGTGAAGGAAAACTTCGATTCAATTTCACCTGTATAAATAACATCTGAACTGATTTCTACTTCCCGTGCGTGGCAAAACGGAAAATCAGATCGATCGACATCTGATCGGTGAGTCCGCGGGCATAATGCAATCGACGGACCATGCCGTGTTCATCAATTAAAAACTCAGCCGGAATGGTGTTAATCGACTCGTCACCCTTCATCAGGTGGACCGGAAGTCCCTTGAGTTTAGCCTGAATCGCTTGTGAGAATAAACTTTTGAGGTGACTTTTTGCCGATTTCATACCCGAATTTTCAATTCCATACGCATTGTACCATTTTTTATCTGGGTCGGCTACAATTGGCGTGGGAGAAATTTTACTGTGAAAATCGTTGCCCAGAAGAACCTCTTTCGTCGATTCAAAGAAAAAGACCATCTCGAGTCCCAATTCCTTTAGTTCCTCGTGTTTTGCATCGAGCCGATGCACTCGCACATTGCAAAACGGACACCCGGCATGTCGGAAGAACCCCAATAAAAGGCGCTTGCCTCTGTAATCGCCCAACGAAACCTTCCGTCCGAAAATATCGACAGCTTCAAATGGCGGTGCTAACTCATTTACTTTAAGTAAAAGACGATCTTTTGACATAGAACTATACTGTTTAAAATTATTAGGTACTCTTAAACAATTGTACTTCAACCGATAACGTTCCCACGCTATTCAACCCTTCCTTGATACCTCAGGATTTGAATCAACGCTGAACGATAAAAGCGACTTCTTCAATATTGAACTACCTATCCCGGATTATTCACCAAAGCCTGTCCCGACCAATCGTGGAAATTTCGCTGTGAGCAAGGCGAAGTTAAAATGGCGCACTCAACGTCAACGAAGCACACAGTAAAATTTCACTGCGTGGGAATCGCTACACTCGATGAGCGGTTTTTCTAAGACACCCAAATTTGGGCTACACTGAAAATTAAGCAAGGTATTATAAATCAAATAGATAGATATTTACATACAAATTTTCGTGAATAATTCGGGCTATTACTTTTAGGCTGAAACCCTGTTTGCACAGGTATTAATCAAAAAAGCCCCGAAGCTTTTTAGCCCGGGGCTTTTCAGTTGATCTTGTGAACAGATACTGTTATTTGATTAGAAGCATCTTTCTGGTTTGTGTAAACTCAGCAGTTTCTATCCGATAGAAATACACTCCTGATGACAATCCGGAAGCCTCAAAACGAACGGTATATTGTCCAGCCGCTTTATGAGCGTTTACTAACTCCGCTACTTTTTGGCCCAGTGCGTTATACACACTCAGATTTAACCGGGCGGCATCAGCCAATGTGTATGAAATCTGCGTGGCGGGGTTAAACGGATTGGGATAATTTGGGCGTAATGTATATTGAACCGGCTTACCTTCCCGTTGCTTATCATCGATGGCTGTGATTATACCTTGATTCTGAAACCAAACCAATGAAGCACCTTCGGTGTAATTGACGGCCACAACCAGATCCTGATCGCCGTCTCCGTCAACATCAGTTATTGCTGACAGTTTATGGGTAATGCCAGCTTCAGTATAGAAACTCATCTCTTCATTCATGTAGAGGTCAGGCAAAATGTTACTTGGACCTTCATAATTATTTCTAAAGAGCTTGATATCATGGCTGCTTGCAAGTAAGAGATCTTCATCACCGTCAGCATCAACATCGGCCACTAAAGCATCCCCTATTGAGTTTTGCCTTCCATAAGGCAGATCAAGCACGGACCTATCTATTATAAACAAACCTAACCCATCTGAAAGCCCTTGAATACTGAGCTCCAAAGATTTCCAGACCTCATTATCATTGTATTTTTCAGTGGTAAGGAACAGAATATCTTTATGACCATCCACATCTACATCAAACAATTTCATTTTCCTGATGGACTTACCAGTAACGTACTCGTCTCTCGAAATAAAATTCTCTTCACCTTCATTCTCATAAAAATGCACGTTACTTGAACCGTCCAGCGTTGTAAACAGATCATCATCACCATCCAGATCAATATCAGTCATTAAACTAATTGGCCAGAATATCGAATTATTCTGTCTCTCTAAAAGCACATTCGCTGCACCATAGACGCTATCGGGATTATTGCGAAACCAGAAGATTTTCGCATTGTAGGTGTCTCTATTCACTGATGTTTCAACCAGATCACGAAAACCATCGTTATCCACATCAGCTATTGTGATATCGTTTATATAGAACTCATCATCTGCATTGTAGATTACCGGTTCTGATGAAAAAGATCCTTCACCATCCGTGTTTTCAAACCAGTAGATACCGGGATTGTCCCCATAATTTCGGCTTACTAATATATCGAAGTCACCATCAGCATCTGAGTCATGAATCAATATCTGTTCTTCACCCGGATTAAACGGTGAAGCAAACTCATAAATTTGAACGGGTTCGGACGTTGGGTGTTTACTATTCGGATGAAAAGTGACAAAAAGTCCGCTATCAGCCAGCATCACCACTTCCATACTCCCATCGGCATTCACATCTGCCATCTCAATGGCCAATACATTTTGGATATTCTTATCAAAAAATACGTATTCAGGCTTTTCAGTATCCTGAAACTCAAAATCACCCTCTATGACATTGACAAAACCATAAAGCATATCTGAAGAGCCATAGGTCTTATTTGTAACCTGAACAGAATGATAACCACTTTTAATATCCTCGGGCAGTATCACGCTAAGACGATAATTATCTACTTTTCCAAACACGGAATTCGCATCTGTGGATACTTCCTGTAAACTATCAATGTGAGTAAATGTGATTCCATTGTCCAGATTGTTACCATTGAAACCTATTCCCTGTATAAACAGGGTATCGCCGCCCCGAAGCGTTCGGGGATATGCGTTTGTAAGCTTAAACTCAGGAAGATCGTAATTTTTATACCATTTCAACTCTCCTGTTTCTGAAGAAACCGAAACCACATCCAAATCACCGTCAAGATCAAAATCTGACGTCAATACATTCTGGGGACGCGGAAATTGATCGTCGAGGATGAAGGGTTCGGAAAAGGTTCCTTTACCATCGAGATTTATCACACTGGCGATCGTGGAACCGAAATATTCAGTTAGTACAATATCGAGGTCACCATCTGAATCTAAGTCGGCAAGAGAGAAATTAGTGCTATTCGCTACAATGCTGGATGTAAGAACCTGTTCTTCAAAACTATTCGATTCGCTGTTGTATGTAAACGCGCTGATTCTGTCTTTATTCAATCTACCTGAATCTTTCAGAGCAGCCACAAGTTCAATTTGGCCATCACCGTTGATATCAGCCGAACGAATATCTTCTGAATCTCGCATTAAGTATACAGCTTCAGAAAATGTGCCCGATCCGTCATTTTCGTGAAAACGAAGTTCCCCACTGCTAAACCCACTTGAAGTTTTTGATACAACATCAAGATCTCCGTCATTATCAAAATCATCAACAAGGAGATCTTGAACACGGGCGTCACTATCCAACGAAAGGATCTCAACAGGCTCTCCAAATTCAGCGGTGCCATCGATGTTGCGCTGCCACTGAACTTTTCCGCTAAGTGACGAGACCACAATATCCAGATGACCATCTCCGTCAAGGTCTCCGGTTTTGATCATCCTGGCATCAGTCAATTGGGTGATCACTACTTCATCCTTGAAAGTACCATAAGATCTCATTCTGCTTTCCAGCCATCGAATATCACTATTGAGTGATGTAAAAACGAGGTCGAGATCTCCGTCATTATCGAGATCGGCCAACTCACCATGGATAAAGCCATTAGATAAACGAATGTCTGTCGGCGAAGATATACCAACTCCAAACCCAGCATACCTATGTTGGATATACGACAGTTTGTTTCCCCCATCCGACATGATAAGTACTTCATCCAGCCCGTCTCTACCAAGATCACCAACCATTATGTTAAACGGTATGTTAAAATCTTTCGCAATGATCAAGCCGGTTGTATCTGGTGAGCCGAAGGTTCCTCCGCCCTCAATCAGGGTAAACGTTTTCGCTGCCGTAAACAACGCTTCATCCCCAACAAGACCTATCTCGATCTCATATACTCCAATAGGAAGCTCTTGCGGAACCCTGACCGAAAGTCTTGTATTACCATGTAAATATTCGGGCTCGGCTTCTGTTATTGTTCCTTGATTTATGGACTTGAAGGATACCTTAATCTGATTGAGGGTAACATCCGTAAAAGATCCCCGTAATTGAATTAGGGAATTTACTGTTCCGCTTGCAGGATTCAGATCATTTACCAACACCGTTTGCGCCTGTAATTGTGTTCCGGGTATTATACATACAGCAGCGAGCCATATAGCGAGCATTCCTATAGGAAATAACTCGATCCCAGATTTAGCGTTGAATTTTATGAGCTTATTAATATTTATTTTCATAACATTATTAATTTAAGTCACAATTTTATTTCTTGCTATTGGTTTTGAAGGACGGCTACTATTGTGTTTGCACATCTGTTCTAACACAGATTATAGATAGTGAAGGTCAGGCAATTGCCTTCAGCCAGGGAAGCACTCTTTTCTCATGTCAAGCTACGGCTTGATCTTATCTGTGGAAAAGACTTACTGATTTTTAGTATTGTCCAAACATCCCGCATTATGTATTCATATGGCCAGTTTTCAGATCGCTGGCTTTACCCGATTTAAATCCCCCGGATTTTAGAACCCGGGGGGAATTTTATTCAGTGTACTCTTTACTAAAAACTTATTTCAGTTTTCGGGTGATCTCGTAATCACCTATAGTCATTTTCTTCCAGAGTCCTTTTTTATCAACCTCGACTTTTGTGTCATACACTTTACTATATTTGAATGTGTACTCGCCTTCTTTCGCCCCATCTTCTACAGTACCGCCATTGGCTTTTACCGCATCAAGAAGCATCTGTTCTGCGACTGTATAGGCTTCACTGTCGGCACTCCTTTGTCTTTGACTTTCCTTACTCGTTTCTTCGCCAAACTTATATTTGATTTCAGCGTGTACGCTCAAGAAGGTGTTTTCAATCAGATAACTGTGCTCAATCTTAACGGGATTTCCGTTTGGGTCTTTTTCAAGAACTTTAAACGTTTCAACAAAGTCATCAGGACTAACAGTAAGCGTCCATTTATCTTTTTGCTTCATTGTTGCGGTAAATCCCCATTCACTGCTTGTTTTCATATCATATTGTTCAAACAAGCCCTGATCATTTACAACAATATCCATCCTGCCTTCTTGAAATCCGTAATCACCTTTTATTCCATCAGCTACAAACAGAGGAAAAGGTACACCGATGTTCCATTCACCATTGTAGTTATATCCTTTTGCGCCGAAGCGGGTTGTCAGATTCAATTTGTTACCATTATCTTCCGTTTCATCAAAGTAGCGATTACGTTCACTTGGATGATTATCACTGTTATCAGGTACACTGAATTTCGAATCCAGCTTACCACCGGAAATGGCTTTTCCTTCAACCTTCATGTCTGAAAGCTTATTGTCATCATAGTTAAAAGATGATTCAGCAATTTTTTTACCGCTGACCTTTACATTTACACTACCATTTTTCAGCTTGGCTTTTCTATCAACAGGGAAGAAAGGGATAGGCATTTCAAATCCCATTGCCTGAGATACCATCACGTTTCTCGCTGCCAAGAACGCCGGAGCGAATAGCTCACCCTTATTCCATACATAGTCAGGATATTTAGTCAATCCTTCTGCATAATATTCAGCAAATGGCTGCAAACTGTTATACGCTGAGAGTAGTTCGATATCACTATTGCCCCAGCTACCTGTTTTATTGATAATCTTATCGAACAATTTTTCCTGTGCATCATATACCTTAGCAATGTGTTCTTTTGATTTTTCAGGATTTAAGAGCCAACTGTATCCAGCTGCAAGGTTATAGCTATACATCCACGCGTTTTTGGGTTTATCAGAAGTAATTGCTGATTCCCATTCTTCAACTATTTGCTGCATTTGAGCTTTTTCTGAAGAGTTCAACACTAAATCTTCTTTGTCCTCAATTAGCTTAGTGTAGTTTTTGGCCAGATTCTTCAGGTTTTCAGGCTTTCCTTTGAAAGCAATGTGCATCGGCACTTTTTCAAATTTCTGCACACCATACATACCAAAAATGACACGTTTTGCGTGTTCTACAGCTCCTTCAGAGCATGCTATTGTATAGGGATGGTCAGAACTTCCACCACCTGCATCTTTTTTATCCTTTTTCTTTTTGTCCATTGAGATTCCAAAAGCAGCGCTTCCGCCACCGCCTCCACTTGGCCAGTCCTCACTTGTACCCACGCCTGTTAAATAACCAAAGTCTTTTTCCAAAATTAGCTTATTAGCATCGCTGTAAACCATCATTTTAGCTTTGGTATTGAAACCAAACTGAAACTCACCGTCGTTATTTTTCATGGGCGCTCCCATTGGACGAAAGCCATCATCTGGTGCATACGCTATAACTATTTTTAAATGTTTACTTCCTGTATTGGGGAAATCACCGGGAAGCAACGTCCATTCAGCGTGTTTCTCCTCCTGACCGCCAATGGCGTTCTTTGCAAATTCTTCAATACCCTGAGCAACATCGTCATTACCAACTTTCTTGGCCAATCCTCCAATCATGCCGCCTAATTTCTTTTCAGCGCTATTTTTCTCTTGCAACAGATATACACTTACCGTTGTGTAATCAGCGCTAACGCCCGGCAATTGAATGTATCCGACTTTTTCAACATCCGTAAATTTTTGGGCATTTATTGCTGTCGTCTGCAACAATCCCGTTGCGACAAGCAACATAACTGCCATTATTGTCTTGAGTCTCATATAATCTCCATTAACTAATCACTATCCAAATTGGCAGACTGCAATCAATCATATTCCCTGATTAAGAACAGACTTCTTTATGGTTTAAAAATATCCATAAAAGCTTAGTGTTAAAATATTTATGAACATTTTTTGACAATTTTATCTCAGATTAATATTTTCTAATGTTGATGAAATGCACTTGTCAAATATAGTAGCCAGAAACCGTTAGAAAAACATACCCTACGGGAACAGGTTTAATTTAACTTGATTTAAGACTAATTAGTCTTTTTTGGCTGTAGCAAATCAGCAGACACACACTTTTTTCTCAATATCTGTTTGTAAAATTTTACTCCGATACAATGCGGCTTTTTTTGAAATGGACTTTTAGCGAGCACATTTGTGTTCCATACAGTGTAATCACAATTTAAAAAGGAACATTTTGTCACAGAAAAAGAACGTATTGGTCACCGGTGTCACCGGATATATTGGTGGAAGATTAGTTCCGCGCTTGCTGCAGAAAGGTTATAACGTTCGTGTTTTCACACGCGATGCCGAACGCCTTGAAGGTCGTCCGTGGTACAGTGATGTTGAAATAAAAGTGGGTGATGTCCTCAATAAAAAATCTCTTACAGGAGTTTTAGAAAACATTGATATCGCTTACTATCTCATTCACAGTATGAGTGGTAACAGCGATTCTGATTTTCATAATCGAGATATGCAGGCTGCTCAAAATTTCGGTGAGATTGCCAAACAACTGGGAGTGGAACGCATTATCTATCTTGGTGGACTTGGAAGTTCAGATGATGATTTGTCCGAGCATCTTTCATCGAGACAAAAAACGGGAGAAACGTTACGTGCGACAGGTGTTCCGGTAACAGAATTTCGTGCGGCCATAGTTGTGGGTTCGGGGAGTAAATCGTTTGAAATGATTCGCTATCTCACCGAAAGAGTTCCTGTGATGATCAGCCCAAAATGGGTATTCAGTAAAGTCCAGCCGATTGCCATTCGAAATGTGCTCGAATATTTAATTCTGGCCATTGAAAAGCCCGAAACAAAGAATGAAATTATCGAAATTGGTGGCAGCAGTACCATCACCTACGCCGATATGATGAGATCGTATGCCGAGATTAAAGGCTTAAAGCGTCTGTTAATTCCGGTTCCATTTCTTTCGCCCGCTCTTTCTTCGCACTGGGTTCACTGGATGACGCCCGTTCCCTCCTCGCTGGCACGTCCTTTAATTGAGGGGCTCAGAAATGATGTTTATGTGAGAGATGACAAAGCCCATCAGCTGTTTCCTGAAGTTGATCCTATCTCCTATAAAAAAGCCGTCGAACTTGCCCTCGCGCGAATCGACACTGAAGACGTGGAAACAACGTGGAATGATGCCCTAATCAGCAGCAAGGGAGATGAAGAACCTGTAATTCTTGAAACCAAAGAGGGATTGAATATTGAGCGACGCATTCGCACCGTCGATGTCTCACCTCATGCGGCATTTAATGCTTTTACCAGTTTAGGTGGTGACAAAGGCTGGCTTACATTCAACTGGGCGTGGAAACTGCGGGGAATACTCGACCGCCTGGTCGGTGGCGTGGGATTTCGCCGGGGAAGAAGACACCCGAAAAAGCTCAGAATCGGAGACGCACTCGATTTCTGGCGCGTGGAAGCCATTCAACCCGACCGACTGCTTAGATTACGGGCAGAAATGAAAGTCCCCGGCCGCGCTTGGTTAGAGTTTGAAGCCCAACCTATTGAGGACGGTAAGCAAACCAAGCTTGTCCAAACCGCTTATTTCGCTCCCAAAGGATTGGCCGGACTCCTCTATTGGTACGCACTCTATCCTTTTCACTCATTAATCTTTTCCTCCATGATTGATAATCTTGCAATGGAAGCCGAAAAGCAGGGGGAATAATATCAAGCTGA
>Ga0306910_1000931_pt1 | contig 11238 bp, 13 predicted proteins | sample AntRauMFilla2698_FD_190438 | JGI IMG/M metagenome (GOLD analysis project Ga0306910, IMG submission 190438) | Saline lake microbial communities from Rauer Islands, Antarctica - Metagenome Filla 2 #698 (v2) (version 2) | ecosystem: Environmental > Aquatic > Non-marine Saline and Alkaline > Saline ... | reverse complement strand
ATAGACCCCACAACTAACAAAAAGAAAATTGTCAATTCAGAGGTGTGGAAAGTTAAAAAAAGTAAAATAGGAAAAGTTCTCGTTGTCGTTGAAGACAATGGTCTTAATATGGAAAATCTCGATGAGTCCATGCGAGAGTCAAAAGTTATTGAAGTGATAACAGACCCTATTAACTACGATGGAGTCAAGGCCTTCCAAAAGGGATTAGATGAACTGGTGAAAGCAGGGGCAAAGGGAACAAATAGCGAAACTCCTGTTTCTATTCAGGTCAATGTTGAGATCGTTGATAATAAAAACCCTGAGCTTAAGCCTGGTTATTTGCTTGATTTGATGAGGAATTATTATCGAGACGAAAATTTTGCAACCATACAACGAGAGATTCCTCTTGTGGCCGGACGTGGTGAATATGTGGGTACCTATAGTCCTGGCTTTATGAAGCTAATGTTTGATCCTGATTATGATCCTGATATGAGACAGCTCTTTGATGATTACTTCTATCGTCAAAGTGCAGAATTATTAGGATTAGAAGATGCTTGGGATGACTCTCTAAGTTCGGTTAAGGTTTACGTTGTAAAAAAACTACCTGAAACGGGCTTTGAATCGATCCTTCAGGTATTTAAATGGAATGATCTTCGGGTGAGTTCAGCCCTTTTAAATGAGTTCCCTGACGATTGGATGTCCCAATACTTAGTTGAGACAGACTGGGTAAAGCCCAGACCTTTAGTGGAATTTCGAAGACCAAATAATAATTTTAATGCGCTTGAGGCGACAAAAAGAGTCGTGGGTATTGTTCAAGAATCTCGTAAAGGTCAATTTTCTTACACAAGTGAGCTTGCTAACAGGCATGGTATTAATGCTGAGGGTGTTAAAGCATTAATGAACATTCAAAATCCTTATGAAAAGCCTTATGTAGTAAGACAGTTTCTTGGTGATCCAGAAAAGTTAAGTGAACCTTCTGAATATGATGAATTTCTCAGTTTAAAGAAATATGGCTATAAACGCTCTATTCCCATTTGGGTTGATTTGGAAAAAGCTGTTTCTGAACCGATGATTCTTCCCGGTGAAAGTGTTGTTTTCCATCGCCTACCTTCTTCGGGATTAAATATCATTGGGAAGTATAATCCTGCTTTGATAAACGCAGAGATAAGTAAAGTACTGGATCATAAGTATGTTGAAGCTGCCTTTTGGGAGAAGTATGTTCCAGGAGCAATGCCAAAGACAAAAACACTAAGAGACTATTCCAATACTAAAATGTCACCAAAGGAACTTCGAAGCCAACTGAACTCCCAATTTCCTAAGGGGTGGGTAATTAAAGGTGTATGGGATAATGCAACTCAAGCGGAATTCCTCATTACAGATGAAACAGATTTAGAAACAGAAATTAAGAAATATAAGGATAATCAGAAAGGCTTTATTGAATATATGCAAAAGCTTCAAAAAGAATATGGGGCTTCTAATCCAGATCTATTTGTAAGGAAATTAAGGGAACGACCAGAATTCACCGGTTATCGTATTAATAAATTCCTTAAGCAGCCTGAGCTATCAATCGTTCAAGAAAAGCTTAAAATTCAAGAAGAGTTCAGAGTCGAAGTTATTGCGGGAAGAGTCCTAGGCGATAGTTCCACGATTCCCCGTTACCAATATGAATATCCTAATGATGATAGCTGGCTCCAGGACCCCAATATTAAAAGGGTCGAAGCCTTTACTCAAGAGGTTGTAGATTCACTCCCCCCAGAGTTTAGAGGGATGACTTTTGGAATGGATATTGCTGTTTTAAAAGATGGCAGTATTAAAATGATAGAATCCAATCCTCAAGGGAATTCAGGATTTTTGGCCTATGATAAAAGGTCAGTAAAAGCCCTCGATAAATTTCTTTCAAAGTATCCAGAGATGGTGCGACAAGGTAAGGTTAATCAGGGTCTTGAACCGATCGATCAGCTGGAATGGATGAGGAAATTCGTTGAGACAGATTTGAAAATGAATCTTGAAATGAGCTATCCCCACATGACTTTTTTGAATAATAAAGTTGTGCCAACGAAAAGTTATGGCCGTTCTTGTCGGGCGCTTCTCTTGCCCATTTTAAGGCATGCACCCTAGGCTTATTTCTTCTTAAGCACTCTTTTGCGGTAACTCATGTTCAGCATTTCAACAATAAGAGAAAATGCCATCGCAAAGTAAATATAGCCTTTGTTAATATGCTGGCCCATGCCTTCTGCTACAAGCATAACTCCAATCAGAAGGAGAAATGAGAGGGCAAGGATTTTTATGGTGGGATTCTTATCTACGAAACTTCCCAATGGTTTTGCTGAAAAGAGCATAAAGAACATGGAGATAATCATGGCAATAACCATGATGGCAATGTGATCAACCATTCCAACGGCTGTGATAACAGAATCAAGCGAGAAAACGATATCAAGAAGAACGATTTGTAATAAAATAAAATTAGAGGCAGCTCCGGTCATTTGCTGAATTTCTTCCTCTGGACTACCCACAACCTTATGATGAATTTCAAAAGTGGCCTTCGCCAAAAGAAAAAGACCTCCGCCAAGTAAAATGAGATCTCTTCCAGAAAAGCTATGACCTAATAGCTCAAATAGGGGTTTCGTTAGACCCATGATCCAAGAAATAAAAAAGAGTAGGACAAAGCGGGAGAGGAGGGCGAGTATAATACCAATATTTCGCGCCTTATCTCTTTTGCCTTCGGGAAGGCGACCAACGAGAATAGAAATAAAAACAATATTATCAAGGCCCAGAACAACTTCCATGACTACAAGAGTGAGTAGTGAGATGAGGCTACTAACGGTGAGAAGCTCGGCAAATTCCATATAATCCCTCTTACTGAGTTTCTTAGCTTATTTTTAGGTATTTCTTAAGTGTTTTTAACGATAAAGTTAATAATTCTATTCATAAAAGAAAAGGATGACGGGCCCTGTGTAGGGTCAAACTCTTCTTGATTATCCGTGACTTTTTGGGCCATGGATTCCCAATGGTCTTTACTTTGTTGGGCCTTCTTTTGCCATTGCTCCCTGCTTGCTTGTACTTTTTCAAGCTCACCTTTATCAAGCCACACGCCATGCTTTGGACATCTGTCGATAATTATCCCAGAGGAGTATGCATAGTTTAGAGGATGCATTTTATCGCCACAGCGTGGACAGTTTTCATGGACCTCATGCTCTTCATCAGGAATTCCCGCAAACTCTGCTTGAATAGATTTTTCCACGAGCTCTTTTGAAAACTTTTCTTCTTCTTTTTGAATAATATGAGTGAGCTCACTAATATCTAGCCAGCTACCTCCACACTTTGCACAGGAGTCAATCTCAACCCCTTCGTATATATGGGGAGCAAGCAATCCATCACATCTCGGACATTCCATTATTACCTCACTTTAGTTTTTGTTTATTTTAGTCCAGATGGGTGTGATTTTAAAGCCTTAGAATGTGCCCTCATCCTTGATTAATTCTATCTTAATGCCCAATAGATTGTACCATGCGCTAATTTAATGCTAACTATGGGTATATGAAAATATACATCGATGCAGATGCGTGCCCAAAGCCGGTAAAAGAAGTCGTGTTTAAGGCGGCAGCGAAGCAAAGAATTTACGTTATCTTGGTCGCTAATAGTTATATGGCCATACCAGAGGCCCCTTTTTTTAGGCTTATCCAAGTCGAAAAAGGCGCAGATGTTGCCGATTTTTACATTGTCGATCATGTTGAAAAAGGTGACTTGGTGATAACGGCTGATATTCCCCTTGCTGATCTCGTTGTAAAAAAAGATGCTCTGGCGATTAATCCCAGAGGTGAAGTTTATACTGAAGAAAATATTAGTGAGCGCCTGTCCATTCGAGATTTCATGCAAGATCTTCGCGACGGTGGTGTGCAAACTGGTGGTCCTGCTCCCTACGGAGTAAAAGACAAAGCAAACTTTGCTAACTCTTTAAATAAAATATTGACCAAAATGCTAAGAGAAGAAAATTTATGAGTAAAACATTTGATGACTTTGACCTGTTACCTGAAATCCTTCAGGCTTTAAAGAAAAAAGGCTACACCACTCCAACACCCATTCAAGAAAAAAGTATTCCTATTCTCTTGAAGGGTCATGACCTTATTGGCATAGCGCAAACTGGAACGGGAAAAACAGCAGCCTTTCTCTTGCCACTGATTACAAAACTGGCAACAGACAGAAAAAAGGCGAGACCAGCTAGAGTTCGTGCTTTGATTTTAACACCAACTCGTGAACTTGCTTCGCAAATTGAAGAGAATTTAAAGCTTTACCAAAAAGGATTGGCGCTCTCTAGTTGTGTGGTTTTTGGTGGGGTTAATATCAAGCCACAAATTAGAAATATGCAAAAAGGTCAGCAAATTCTCGTGGCGACACCCGGTCGATTGCTTGACCTCATGAATGAAGGCTACGTTATTTATGATCAGCTCGAAGTTTTTATCCTCGACGAAGCCGATCGAATGCTTGATATGGGCTTTATTCACGACATTAAAAAAATAATCAAAAAGCTACCAGAGAAAAAACAAACGGTCCTCTTTTCGGCAACGATGTCAAAAGAGATTGAAAAGATCGCTTCAGGAATTTTGAGAGACCCAAAGAAGGTAGAGGTAACACCTCCGGCAACGACAGTAGAGAAAATTGAGCAATCTGTCGTTCAGGTCGATAAAAAGAAGAAGCCGCTTCTTTTAATGGAAGTGATAAAGTCCAGAGAGATTAATTCAGCCTTGGTTTTTTCCCGAACAAAACATGGTTGTGATCGTATTGTTAAAAGCTTGGCCAAGTTTCAAGTTGTCGCGGCCGCTATTCATGGTAATAAGTCTCAAAACGCCCGTGAGAAGGCCTTGCGTGATTTTAAAAATGGTCATGTAAAGATCTTGGTCGCCACTGACATCGCTGCTCGAGGCATTGATATTCCTGCCGTTGAGTATGTTTTTAATTATGATATTCCAAATGATCCCAGTAGTTATGTCCATCGAATTGGGCGAACGGCGCGAGCTGGTCGCGCGGGCATGGCCGTGGCCTTTTGTGACAATGAAGAGGAAAAACTCCTTCGCGCTGTGGAAAAGACCATAAAATATAAAATACCAACTGACGTTGAACTCACAAAACTTGAAAAAACAATTGTTCAGCCTAGGCCTCAAGCAAATCAGCCAACAGAAAGAGGAGCTCAGGGTAATAGACCTCAAGGCCGAGGACGCAGGCCTTCTACTTCAAGAAATAGACCCGCAAAAAAGACGAGCCCTAAAAGAAGTAGTGGAGATTAAAGGCAAAGAGCCCACATAAGAGTGCTACTTTGACTGCTTTTCAATCTTTATGACTTCTTCGAGAGATTGATGGTGAAATTTAACACTACCGCTGGGAAGGATAATCTCGATTTCAGGATTAAAGTCTTTTGCGAGCGCCTTGGTTTTAAACTTGAGATGAGATTGATTTCTCATAAACTCTTCAAAGCTTGAATCAATAACGACTTCAATATGTTCGTATCCCTCAATTGTAACTTTTCCTGCCTTGGGGGCAGGGACTTCAATGAGTGGTACCACCCAGCATTTAAAAGTAACGGGATTGTTTAGTTTGTAGGTAGCAATAAGACGACCACCAACCTCACTCTCAACAAGAAGCGCTCCATAGTCTTCAAAGTGATTTTTAATTTCGATATAATTTTCTTGTGAAGTCGTCCGGTAACAGAGGTGATCAATAAAGTGCCCAGAGAGGTCTATTCCTGTTTCTTTTAAATCCCAAAGAATATTTCTTAAAAATGGAAGTGGGTCTTTCATCATTATATCAAACTCACTTATAGGACTTTAATCGCATAAGAATGAATAAAGTATCCTACTCCTAGAAGTGCTACTCCACTGGAATAGCAAGTCCAAAAGCTGAGTTGTAGTCTTTGCGCTAAGAGAAAGGGGATAAAAAATAATAGGGAAACAGGTATCGCCACAAAAACGCTCTTGGCATATTCAACGGATTGCTTCGAGTCGCCCCACTCAAGATGGGAAAAAGCCAAGGCCAAAAGGGTTGTTAAGGGCAGTGCCGTTAAAAAACCTGCCAGTCCGGTTTTCTTTCCTGATAGCCAGGATACAAAGCTAATAAGAACTGCCGCGACGATGATTTTACCTGCTGCTAGCCACATGATTACTTCCTCTTTGGTTAAAAAGCTTTTGAAAACTAATAAGACCAGTGGAGTGTATAGTAAAAATAGCGTTTTGTTGAACTGCTTAATTGACGAAGTATGTTAGGGTATCTGCAAGGTTTGCTTTCACTTATGACAAGAGGGAATGAATTGGAAAACTTTAATATGGACCTTTCTGAAAAGGTAATTATTCGTACTGGTGAAGAAGAATGGTTTCCTTCGCCATCTCATGGAGTAAAACGAATTCCTCTTGAAAGGGAAGGGGCAGAGCATGGCCATACAACTTCTATTGTCGAATACCTGCCGGGAGCTAGCTTCAGTAAACATTCTCATCCCTTTGGAGAGGAGATCTTTGTTTTAGAGGGAACTTTCTCTGATGAGAATGGTGATTATAAGGCGGGAACTTACTTAAGAAATCCAAGAGGTACAGCTCACGCGCCCTTTAGTAAGAAAGGATGCAAAATATATGTGAAGCTTAATCAAATGAGTCCGAAAGACTTAGAGCAAGTGGTGATTGATACCAATAAAGAACAATGGAGAATGGGTCACGGTAACCTTGAGGTTATGCCTCTTCACAGTTTCATGAATGAGGGGGTTGCCCTCGTAAAATGGCCTGCCGGAGAGCGATTTGTTAAACATAGTCACATGGGTGGCGAAGAGATTTTAGTTTTAAAAGGTGAGTTTATTGATGAGTTTGGAAGGTATCCGAAAGGATCTTGGATTAGAAGCCCACACCTCTCGAGTCATTTTCCCTATGTGGAAGAGGAGACGATCATCTTAGTAAAGACCGGCCATCTCGCTCCCTAAAGGCAAAAAAAAAACCAGAGTGGGTTAACTCTGGTTTTAATATGTTTCACCCCGAAGGGATCGTCATTTGAATAGGTCCCGATCAAGGAACAAAAGCAACTTATACTAAAAAGAAGCCCTACCGCAAGGCTTTTTCAATCCGCCCAGCTTTTCTGCAACCTTTTTACCTATTCTGGGCCAATAGAGGTGAGGAAACTTATGCCCTAGCCTTTCAACCCATTGAAACATCGATTAAAGTCGTAAAACAATAAAGGTTATTAATTTCAGGGAGTTGGGCAAGTATGAAGACTAATAAACTAATTTTTCTCTTATCTTTCGTGTTTCTTATCTCAGTCCCAGCGACTTCTGGTGAGCTCGTCTCCTGGAGTGAGACAGTTGCGAGTGATTTTTCGGCCCATCAGTGCATTACCATACCTGGAATAAAGGGCACTCCAAAGAAGTGTTCGCCATCATTCACTCAAAAGTTTCATTGTCCGACTTTTAAGCATCCTAAAAAGAAGTGTAAGCATACGGTTAAAGGCCCCTGTTCCCCCGCCGTTGCTGGAACTCCTGATGTTAGCAAGTGTGGAAATGTGAATTTTGGCAAATTTAGCATCGCTGTAGACGGTGGTGTTTACACAAGCTTTGATGGTATTGGCGCTGGTGAAATCGCAATATCGACAACAGTGAATGTCGCCATGTTTGGAAAGAGCGCCAATCTTCCACTGACTTGCAAAATCTCAATTGGAAAAAAGGTAAGCGTTTGCTTAAATCTATTAACACGTACCTTTGATCAATCTGCTGACTCTGGTTATAGCTGTGAAATAGGGGGAAAAAGTAGTGCTTCGATCTCTTACCCTGGCGTCACAGCAGACTTTTGCTTTGATGTTACAGTGAATGGAGTTTCAGGAAAGCCAACGGGTACTGTTGGCGCTTATGTTGATGCTGATATCGAATTTGGAAAAGTTAAGGTGGGCAACAAATCCATCTCCATGGGAAATAAGGCGTGGAAACCAAAGCTTTTCTCAGTTAAGTTTTAGTTAAGCTTGATATGGATAGAGTTATTATTTTTGGAAATTCAGGTTCAGGGAAATCGACTCTCGCCAAGTCTCTAGTAAGGGAGCTTATCGAATTTTGGAATCTCGTCTAAGTTCTCATGCCATGTCGCCTTACTCGAAAAGAAAATCTGAGCGTCGGGTTTAATTGAAATTTCTGTATCAAGAGAACCTGCAGGGACAACAAGTAACTTTCCTTCCATCTGTTCACTCGGTAAAGCAGAACCACAGTTCGAGCAAAAGGTTTTGATATGTTTAGTGGAGGGGAGATTGAAAGTTTTTCGTTTATCTTTTCCTGATAGCCACTTAATCTTGGCCTGAGTTGAAAACAAATTTGCTGCGTGTGCCGAACCAGTGTCCTTTTGACAGAACTTGCAATGACAAAGAAGAAAACTATCGAAATCTCCCTCTATTTCAAAAGAAACTTGTTTGCAAAGACACGTTCCTTGACTTGATTTACTCATTCCATGCCTTTAGTTCTCAAAGTAATATCGGATTAAGAGTAACATAATGAAGTTATACTGGAAATAAATTGCCCTTCCTTTACGAAGGGCAATACTTTACAAAACTTTAATAGCATAGGAATGGACAAAGTATCCAACCCCGAGCAATGCAACTCCAGCAGAGTAACAGCTCCAAAAACTGAGATTAAATTTTTGGGCCATGAGAAACGGTATGAAAAATAATAATGAAACTGGTATCGCAACAAAAACACTCTTGGCATAATCAACTGACTGTTTTGTATCTCCCCATTCTAAATGGGAAAAAGCCAGGGCTAAAAGTGTCGTCAATGGCAATGCTGTTAAAAACCCCGCCAAACCAGTTTTCTTTCCCGAAAGCCAAGAAACAAAGCTAATCAATATTGCTGCGATAATAGTCTTTGCAATTGCTAAACCCATACTATTTCCCCGTGAAATTAGCTGCGACAAATCCACCTGATTTTTTCAAGAAGATATAAAGTTTCTTACCCTTAGCTCCTTTCTCATTATTAAATGTTACGACCCATTCATTTTTTTTTATTTCAGACTTATCAAGCTTTGAATTGAGCCAGGAAGTATCTAGCTTCTTAGCCTTAATAAGCCTTTGAATATGTTTTTTTCCGAGTTCTGCAGCTTTTTCTTTGCTAATCGCAGGAGTATCATGTGAATGACTATGTCCGTGAGAGTGTCCTCCCCCTGGACCTGCAAAGCTGATTGAAGTTAATGTCAGAGTTACTAAAAAAACTAAATTCTTCATAAATTCTCCTTATAAGTTGTCGTGTTGTTGTTCTGTGTTCTTAGCTTTGTCCATTTTTATGTGTTGGTGAAGGTGATTGTCCTCGCTAAACCCAAACTCGTCGGGGCCAGAGGTATGTAGATAGCCGTGAAGTTGCATTAGGAAAAGCATGAAGCCGGCAAGAATAAGACCATCATTTGCAACTCTTGAAAACCTCTTAAAGATTTCTGCTTTTCTAATGCTTGAGAGCAGAATCAGCATAATGGCGAGAGCAAGAATTTGACCAAATTCAACCCCAACATTAAAAGAGACTATCCGTAACAACATTCCCATTCCTTTCTCACCAAGGGGAAGTTGTTGTAACCTCGTTGAAAGTCCAAAGCCATGGATTAGACCAAAGATAAAAACCATCATCAAGAGATTGGGGGCTTTCTTTATGCCAAAGTACTTTTGAAATCCTTCATTATTATCAAAGCCTTTATAGCAAACACTCATCGCAATTATGGCATCCACTAACCAATAATTGGCCGTAATTCCCATAAAAGTCGCAAAAATTAACGTTATACTGTGACCAAGAGTGAAGACACTGATGAACTTCACAATACTCCTAAATGTTGTCAAAAAGAAGATGACTCCAAATAAGAATAGTAGGTGGTCATAACCAGTAACCATGTGCTCAGCGCCAAGCCAAATATACTGAAGATATCCACCTTCGATCATTGACTGCTTAGCTTCCTCACTTATTCCATGTCCATAAGAACTTACAGACATCAGTAACGTGAAAAAACTTAAAATAAGTTTATACATATTTCCTCCGAAAAACTGTTGTAAATGAAATTTAAATAGAGTTATGCAATGGGAGGCTTAAATAACCTTAGAAGGTGAGGCTTTGAAACCATATGTTTTTCAATGAATTCTTGAGTCGAATCAAACTCCCTAGAGCTAACCTCAATGTATTTAACTTGATTTAAACCTTTAGCTTCAGGTTGAGCAACTTTAGTATGGTCGTGGCCATGTTCATGCTCTTCGCCATCCTCACTGTGTTTATGAGTGTGGGTGTGTTCTTTCACTGAGTCGTCAATATTGTCGTGATGAGTCTTATTTACTTCCGAATAAGTGTTTAAGTGAAAATTTGTATCGTCTATATCAATGGAAGGCTTTTCAGTTCCAAGAATACACAGCGAAAGAAGAATGAGAATTAAAAAACTGATTATTCGATTCATACAAATACAGTTTATAAGACTATTTGATGAATTGAAATCAATTTGGAGTAGCTTTCGTTCCTATTGCCTTGCTACGCGATTTCAAATTCTCCGTGCTTGATACTGAGTTTATTTATCTGTTTTGATAGGTTGAGAATGAAGGGAAAAATGGGGTGGCCGACGGGACTTGAACCCGCGACAACCAGAATCACAATCTGGCGCTCTACCAACTGAACTACGGCCACCGTAAATGAATGGTCGCTAATGTATCGAGGGGGCTTGGGGGTGTCAATAGGGTGTTGAAATCTTTGTGGATTTTGCCTTGCGTAAACTTTGACCTAAGGGCGTTAATGTCTATAAAATACAGAGGTAAACTTTTAACACCCAAAGGATTGGAACTATGAGTAAATGGACCCTTCTTCTTGTACTTCTCGGTATTTTCGCACCGTTTTCTGCGCTTGGTTATGGAACTGGTTATGTGACCTATCCTCTCATGCCGGAGAAGCGAATTGTTTCGACTGAATTTACAGGCGTGACTTCAGATGGTGGTGGCATTGGTCTTCAAGGGCGATTCACTCAGCGTCTTAATGAGAAGATGATTGTTGAAGCTGGTCTAGGGATTGCTGGTGGTGAGCGTGATAGTCGTTTCTTCTTGGGCGCAGATTATGAGCTCTTTCCTGATTATATGAAGCAGCCTCGTGTTTCTGTTAAGACAACTTTTAGTAATGCGAAGGAATTTGATGTCAGAAGGAATATCTTCACGATTGCACCAACTGTTTCTAAAGGATTCAGCTTTTGGGGTAATGAAGCTTATCCCTTTTTCTCGTTGCCAGTTGGGATGAATCTTAATGGT
>Ga0306910_1000926_pt1 | contig 11277 bp, 21 predicted proteins | sample AntRauMFilla2698_FD_190438 | JGI IMG/M metagenome (GOLD analysis project Ga0306910, IMG submission 190438) | Saline lake microbial communities from Rauer Islands, Antarctica - Metagenome Filla 2 #698 (v2) (version 2) | ecosystem: Environmental > Aquatic > Non-marine Saline and Alkaline > Saline ... | reverse complement strand
CCCAGGTAAGGACAGGGCGCGGGGCGTTAATCCAGGTCCACCAGTCTGCACTCGCGGTGGAATGAATCAATAAAAATATCTAACAACTTATTTGCTTGTGTCTCATTCCAATTTGCGGCGAGATTATAATTTTTAGTAAAAGTCGCGCTTTTAACTTTTTCACACTCAATATCATACGATCTTAAATAAGCCTCATTCAACTTGATACTATAAAAACTTAAAGGTTTGTTTGCCTCAAGCTCGCTATGCCCTGGCTGGTCAAAAATAATATTAAGCTGATTCATAGAGCAAGTGGCGTACAAAAACTTTTTGTCTTGGTTTTGTTCCATTACCCGGAATTCATCGGGTTGAATTTTTCTAAAGCATTTAAATTTGCGGTACAAAGTCCATAAACATCCCTCTCTGCAAATTGCCACATCTTTTGTCCCGTACATTGCTGGTGTAGTCATTGTTTTGTGTCTCCTGCTGGCAGCATTTGCGGCGTTTCTACAGATTCCGCGTGGTAGTGTCGCTCGTCTCCTTGTTCGACGCCCTGATTCATTTCAAGGGCGAATTCGTCCATTGTGTTCAGGTCGTGACCGGCCATTATGTCCTTATCACCGTTCTCTGGTGTCCAGCATCGTAAAACGTATTTATGATTTTTCATGCTAATATCGCCCTGGCAATTTGTTGTTCTTTATTAATTGAAGCGGACCAATTAGTCGCAGCGGTATAGTTCATAATCAAAGCCTTATGCCTGAATTCAATAAAATGCGGCGTTGCCCTATAACCTTTCACTTCTACCACTTGAAGCCATACATAGCGGTTAGATAGCGCGTCCCATACTTCGACAATCCATTTTTCCTGATTTTTCATATTGCACCCAAGTAAATTAAGCAGAATAAAACAGTCGCACTAATGTAAAAACCGAAACACAATCCAGCGACCACGCCAAACATAAAAACGCCCGCAACTCGGCGGGCATTTCGTTTGCAGAAAAGGCGCACGATTAACCTTTAGTCAGTTCTTGAACGCTGTAGGTGTTGTATTTCTTCCCAGGATCGCGCAGTTGCGTGATTGAGAAATACTTTCCTACGTATGAATCAGCGGGGTACTCGTCTTGCAAGGTGCCTTTCAAAACGGTGCCGACGATGACTTGCGCTTGCTCGCCTGTTTCCAGGTCTACACAATTCATAAGGTCGGCTGGTTTTTCTTCGGGCTGCCCGTCTTTTTGTGCAATTTGCTTGCCTTGGAAAATCGCTGACTCAATCAGCAAAAATTTTGGCTGATCGTTTTTCCACTTGGAAAGCGGCAAGGTAACATTTCTGGCAACCTTGAAACCTGCTAGGCCTTTAATAGCTGGCGCGGTTGTTGCTTTGGTCTCGGTTGCGGCGGTTTCGTTTGCTTTAGTCATTTTTGCGTACCTTTTAAAAAGTTTCTTATTTGTGGCGAATTCCACGCTTTGAATTATCGTTTATGGTTTTCGTTTTTTCAAGTATTTTTTGCAGTATTTCTTATAATTCGATTGTTAAATGTTGGCGCACTTTTTGCCGAATACGTTGGGGTTTCGCGCTCTACGAAAACCGATTCCCCCAGGGCGGCGGCTTTCACTTGCTCATGGCTTGCCTTTACGCCCTTACTCGCTGTTTTCCATCCGTCTGGCGTTTTCATGGTATAGAGTTTTTTACCGGCAACGTATGCGACAGACACGGTCGTTTCTACTGACCATTGCCCCAATTCTTCACCAATGACCAGGGAGCCGGTATCGCGGCATAGAATGGAATCCGTGTCACAATAAACGGGATCGACAACGGCATTGACAGAGCGCCATAGAAAGGCCCTAACGTGTCCCGTAATACTGGCGGCGGTTGCTACATCAAAGTATCTGGCTTGTGGCGTGTTGGTGTCTATCGGGCGCGACCATAGCCAATAACCGCCGAAATCCGTTAGTTCCAGGCTGTACCCTTCCTTTATAAAAGCGTTAGCTTTGCCAGGTTCGCCGATTTCAAAATCTTGATATTTTTCGGGATTGCTTGCGAATTTTCCGTAACTAGAATTCATGATCAGCTTTGCGAATAGGCGGGCGGTTTTATCTCCGGCCTTTTCTGCTTCCAATTTTTCCGCGTAAAAGCGATCAACAAAAGGCGCGAAGTTTTTAACCTTTTGCGGTTCGTAAATGCCGTGTATGTGGTGTATTTGAAGAGTATCGGTTTCCAGTGCTGCCATTAGTTCATGGCCTGTTATCATCATTTCTCCGCTATAGTCCCCAAAATCAATACCGCCTTTTTTATCCCTGGCTGGCGCGGCCCCTTTGCTAGTCGCGTTTATTTTATAAAAAGAGCAAGCGCGTTTTATTGGGTCATTGGGAATTTTGCGAGTAAATTTGTACTCACTACCAACGGGGTGAAAATCGCGCATTGCAGCGGGATAGGCGGAATTTATGTCTATTAGCTTAAAATCACCTTCAATCTTTCCGCTTTTGAAACATTCCACGCGTCCGCCATAATAAAAGCGCCGGAATTTTTCATCATGGTTTTGTGATTGCCTTTCAATTTTTCCACACTGTTTTTCTAATTCACCAATAGCAATCCCTGGCATAGTTAAGCGGCGCGGGAAACGATCAAAGAAAGCAGAAACAAAGCTGAATAAGTCGCGCAAATCATCCCGCAAATAATCCAGTATTTCTGATTTGTGTTTTTCACGGCAATGCGCCTCAAATTTTTCATAATCTATCGGGGTTTTAGAATGGGCGGAAAGTGGCACTGGTAGAATCAAAAACGAATCGCGTAAAATTGCCTTACCTATTTTCATTTCCGCAATGCGCCCATTTATAATTTTTATTGTTCCTGGCTCCAGGTAGTCGAGCATAAAATGAAAGTCAAATTTACCGCCGTTATGAGCGTAAACGTAACCATCGTATTCTTTTAAATCTTCTATTAGGTATTTTATACAATCGTCACCCCAATACAGCGAAGGGTAATCACCATTATAAAAACCGGCGGCGAAAGGTTGCGGCAAGCGCCCTGCTTTGAATGGATCGGTTTCCAGGTCTAACACGGCGAAGGGTTTCTTTTTAGTGCTCATTTTTTGCGCTTCCTTTTATTGGGCTTTTTCTTATCGTTCTGAAAAACTAGAGTGACACCAAACACAAATTTTGAAGGCTCTGGTTTTGGGGTTCTCATGTTTGGCAGTTCTTCGGTCATATACTGGTTTAGCGTATCTGGTTCCAGTTTCGTATTGCCAAGGTTCAATTCTTCACCAATGTTCAAACGGTATTGAAACGCCCTTTTACCGTTTGGCAATTTGCGTACAACTTTCATTGGATTTTTAGCAAATTCCACAGGATCTTCCAGGCGATAGGTTTTGAAGGTCAACTCATCGGTTATTGATTCTATAGATTTGGTTTTCGGATCGTAGCGGACCGAATCGGCCCCAGGCGGCAAGGGTATCGCGTACCCTTTGCTTGTGGTCCCGGCATTAGGTGCAATGCCCTTCACTTGTCTGCGGCGGTAACGGCTGGCCTTTTCAAAGGTTCCACCACTCTCTAAAACGGGTTGTATGTCCTGCTGAAAGCGTTTTTCGGCTTTCGTTATGGCCGCTTTCCTGGCGGGTGTCATTTTAAAGCGATTGTCAAAAGAAAAATCATAAAACTCTTTTAATTCGGCGAGCTTTCGCCTATATTGATTTTCTGAATTACCTTTTTTCTTATTAACAGTTTTTTCCATAAGGGGCACCCAATGGATGATGAAAACGAAATCCAGGAATCAATTACCGCTGACGTTGCAGGTCTAGCGGGTTCCCTGGCCGATGAACAACCGGAAGTCTCAGAACACGCGGTTGCGGTGGAACAGCAAAAATCAGACGAAAGAAAAGCAGCCTTTGCCGATTTAAAAGACGGCGACGGCGCGCCCTTCGATCCTTCTATTCACGTCACTAACGCCGATGGCGAACCGCTTACCACAAAAACGGGCAAGCTGCGAAAGCGTCCAGGGCGCAAGGCTGACGGTGTAACGCGGTCACAGTCTCATGTAGCGGCCCCTGGCACAACCAAGCAAGAGTCGGGCCAACAGGCGGCGCAGGACGTAACCCAAAAGCGTAGGCAGTCTGGGATTCACGCGGCTAGAATGTTTACCAGTGTGGCGTCGATGATAGGCGGTGAAGAATGGAAACCGCAGAAAATCGAAAAATACGGATTAGACGAACAAGAATCATTAAATGAATCGTTTGCCGATTATTTCGAAGCCAAGGAAATGGAAGATATTCCCCCCGGTGTTGCGCTGGTGATGGTTGTTGTTTCATATATGGCTCCCCGCTTCATGATGCCTAAAACGAAATCCAGACTCGGACGTTTGAAAGACTGGATTGCGTCGAAATGGTTTGAGAGTAAAGTTAAAAGAAACGGCGGCAAAGTTAAACAGCTTAAACCTGAAAAGGAAAACGCGCAAAAGCAGGAACAAAAGAAAGCGGAAGATTCGTAAAATGTCGCACTCGCTGATATTAGGAATGACCGAAAGCGGTAAAACGTCATTAGCTAAAAGTCTGGCGGCGGAATATAAAAAGCAAGGGTTCGGCGTTCTGGTTCTTGATCCGATGCATGACCCAGGCTGGCAAGCGGATTTCCAAACGGATAACCAACATGAATTTATGGACGTATTTTTCAATTCCCGTTCGTGCATGGTGTTTATAGACGAGGCGGGCGAAAGCGTAGGGCAATACGATAAGTTAATGACGCGGACCGCAACGAAAGGGCGGCATTGGGGACATTGCGTTCATTACATAAGTCAACGCGGCGCAATGGTGAACAGAACAGTGCGTGATCAATGCAAGCATTTGTTTTTATTTGCGACAGCGTTAGAAGATTGTAAATTGTACGCGCGCGAGTTTAACAAACCTGTTTTATTAGAAGCAGCAAATTTGCCTCAGGGCGAATTTTTCAAAGCGGGGCGATTTGCTCCGGTCCAAAAAATGAAATTATTTTCAAAAAGGTGACACTATGACTCCGATAATTGCGAAATTGATTGGCGCGGCGGTTGGCACGATTTTTGCAAACATGATCAACAAAAAGTTGACAGCGCCCAAAATTAAGTGTAATAAAGAAGTTCAACAGGCAAAAATCGAGCCAACAGGGGCAGAAAATGACGTTGAAGGCGCTGAGAAATCAGGTAGTAATCGGAACGATCAGCGGCCTGATCGTCTGGTATCTGACCAACCGATTAAGCCAACAAATGAACACCCAGAACCAATAGAGGGCAGTGAAAATGCTGACAAGTAAAAGCGTATGGATGAATGTCGGACTAACCCTGGTAGTAATCGCCGTGGGTATGCGTGTTGAGCCGGTGCGCTCGTTTGTACTGGCTAACTAAGGGGGCGCGGCATGGTTTCTAAAAAATCTATTTACGTCGTCGGAATTTCCCTGGCAATCCTGGCGGCAAGTCGCAGAGTTGAGGCAACGCGGGATATTTTCATCCCTGGTGCAAATGACAACTTTTTTTCTTTTCTCCCGTTCGTCGGTAACTAAGGAAACCGGCGGGCGGTTGGATCAAATTTCTAATTATCGTTGAGGGTTTTATAAAATGACCATGCCACGTACAGCACGACTCCCAGGCATTGAAGGCAATTCAGCAGGCAATACTGCCGTGCTGCGAATTCCGCGCGGGCGCACTTACCACCAGCTATTTATGGAGTATTCCGGCGTAACCCTGGCACAAATGACCGAAATCCGCCTTGTGATTAACGGTGACGTTCGGACGCGTTACAAGGGCGCGGACTTTCTGGATAAACTGGACGTTTTTGAAGGGCGCGACTCAGCGGCTGGCGTTTTGACGATTGATTTTGACCGCTACAATATGCGCGCAAAGGACGCGGAAGAATTGACCGCCATTGGAACCGGCGCGCCAAATGACCCGACGCCGATTACGTCGATTTCGTTGGAAGTTGATATTGACGGGGCCGCGACTGCTCCGCTGTTTACTTTCACGGCGCGGACTACTCCGGCCCAGCCCGCGGGACTGATTAAAGCCGTCAAAAATTTCACCTATAACCCAAGCGCTGCCGGCGAATACGACATTGTGGATTTGCCGCTCGGCCCTGTTATCAATCGACTGGTTCTGCAAAACTCTGACATTACGCGGGTTCAAATCGAGCGGGACGATACAATCATCTTTGACCGCACAAAAGCGCTGAATGCCGTTATTCAGGCGGACGGTATCCGAGTACCTGATTCAGACTGGTTTGTCATTGATCCTACGGAATTTGGCAACGGTTCAAGCGGAATTGTGACCGGCGCGGTTCAATCGTTCAACGTCAAATTGTATCTTTCAACGGGCGGGGCGGTTCCGCTGCTGGTTGAATACCTTGACGGTGTAGACGCATAAAAGGGGCGCTGTAATGGAAGAGTCACAAAGTTGGAACGATTTGCTGAAAGACGTTTTTAAGACCGGCGTTGGTGCAGCGGTGGACACCTTCACAGAGCCAACAAGCGCCTATGATCCTGACCCAAATACGCAATTACGCCCCGCGGTCGAAAGGCCGACGCAAGGTAATGGGCCGCTTGACGAAACCCCAGGCGAGGTCAGCAGAGCGCAGCAAAACGCCATGATGGGCGGGTTTACCACCACGCAAATCGCAATCGGTGGCGCGGGGCTTGCTCTGGCGTTAGGCCTTGCGGTCTATCTGGCGAGGTCATAACAATGGCCTTTCCCCTGGTTCCCGTAATCATCTATGGCGGCGGATCTCTTTTGGCTGGCTCAGCGACCTATGGCATCTATAAAGGCGCCAGTGAGGGCGCGAAGAACGCTATTAAAGCGGCGGCGCTGGTTGGCGTCGGATATTTAATCTATAAGAGGGCGCAACGATGACCGCAATGGCGTTGTTAGGCGGGCTTTCAGGCGGACAGGGCGGTCAAAAGTTTGGCGGTGATGCTGGTCCGTCTAATAGTGGATCAGCTTACTCTGGCGCTACTGGTAGCGTGGGCGGGCTTCAATTTAATACGGGTGGCGGTGATTCGCCTTCTATGCAAACTTTTCTGTACCCGGCCCTGGCGCTTGGGGCGGCGATTATCATTTATGGCATTGTCACAAGATGAAAGTTTTGCCGCCTTTTGCCGCCGTTTCAAAAACGCGCAAAGCATTAGGGCGTGACGCCCTGGTGATTTTGGAAGAACTACGGCGCGGGAATTGCAAGGCGTTTGAAACATCCGAAGGTGTTGCCATTGTTCGGCCTGATTTTCCTGACCTTGTGATTGTAGCCTATGAGGGCAAAAACGCGCTTGACTGTTTCGACTACTGGTATCAAATCGCAAAGATCAAAGGTTACGGATTTGTGCGATTTCATAGTTCGCGTCCTGGCATGGCAAAACTTGCGAAAGGTCGCGCCATAGAATCCGAAACAATTTTTATTTCTGAGGTGAAATGATGGGCGGGCGATCTAGTTCAAAAACAAAAAGTGTCACGAATACGGACAACAGGCAACTGGCCGTTCAAGACGGAATCGGCGCGTTTTCCGAAGGTGATACAAATATCACGGTTTCCGATTTTGGAGCCATTGATCGGAGTTTGTCCACTGTGGACAATACGGTAAACAGGGCACTATCGACGGTTGATACCAATAATAATCAAGCGTTTGAATTTGGCCGCGATTTACAGAGCGAGATATCAGGAACAACCCGACAGGCTTTCGACCTTGTTAACCAAGGATTCAGGCAAGTGAAAGACCTAGCCGCTTCCTCAGTGCGGGGTGAAAGCGGTGAAGCGGCGGATACTACCAAAATTCTGATTCTAGTCGCTGGTGGTTTGGGCGCGCTTTTTATCGGTTATCAAATTTTTAAGGGGTAATAAAAGTGCCTAGCAATTTTGAGAATCTACCATTACCGGGTACTAAGGACGCACAGGATTATCCCAGGATTGTCCCGGCTAATGGTACAGTTGAAATTCCTGTTATTGGTGAGTTCGTTTACTGCAAGTTTTCCGATGGTGACGTCAAAGTTGTTATAAACGGTAAAACGACATCAATGCTTTCAGGTGATGAACGTCGCGCAGGTGAGGGGACAGTATTTCGAGGCGTCACTTTACTAAACGACACTAATTTTGATAAAGTCGTTACCTTTGTTATTGGGTTTGGTTCGTTTGTTCGTCGCATTATTCAAGGCGAAGTGGTAGTAGACCCGCGAGTCAAAACGGAACGCGGACTATTCGTTTCTGATACACGCGAGACACGTTCACTTTTTGCCATCGTAGATTACAACCGCCAGCCAACTATAACGAACGGTTCAACATCTTATGAGGTAGCCGAATCGAAAGGCCCAAACGAGCAGCTTTTAAAAATGTTGTACGATTGGAAAACGGGAAAATCTTACGCTTCTTTTTATGATAGCAGCGATGAAATAAGAATCGCGGAAATTGACAAGACCGGAGAAATAAGCAGTTTTAAAGGGAAATATTTTTTTGATGGTGACGAGGGTCCACAGCGTTTTATGGCGATTTATGACGGAATGGTTTTATTGTCCGTTCAAGGCAATACGCAACTTGTTGCATATTTTCCAATTGGTGGGGGTGACAACTTCTCACCCGTAAGTATCGAAAATAAACTTAAAGAAGCCGGTTCAACGCTTGGTCGCGCTTTTGACGCTTTTTTCGATTCGCTTGGAAATCTTTACGTTGTAGATACCGATGGTGTTATTTATTCTTGTAACCCCACAACCTTCGATTGTGAAAGTTTGGGGCCACGATTGAGCGCGGGGGGTCAAAATAAAGGCGTAAATATACTGCCCACGTACGGCGCTACTTGGCTTATCAATAGTGCGCCAGATAAAATAAGATATTATGACGGTATTTTTGAAACCCAAACTGCTGAGTTTAATGTAGCACAGAACATCTTACCAACCGGACAATACGTTTTTGGTAGCGTGACACTTGTTGGCGGGCTGCTAGTTGCCGCAAATGCTGGTGACGATTCCTCAAGTTATAAACTAGTTTATATTGAGCCTGAAAGTTACGCGGAAGGCGAAATACATTACGGCTTTGTTGGTTTTGGTTGTAACCCAGTTCCAGGCATTTACAACAAAACTTTAGAAAGTTCCAGCAGCACTAACGCGATAGTTACAGCGGAGTTTGTAAACGGCAAAACCTACATCACCGGCGAAGTTATAAAGCTGATTTTACAACTGTGGGGTGTGAATGTTCCGCCTGACTATTTGGACCGAATCACCGGATTTAAAGCGCCAACTAAAACAAGCCAAGTTGGAATTGATTTGGGCGGTCGTACATTTGCTTCCGATGGATTTGAAGATAATTTTGTGGATGTTGAATTTCCGAGCGTTGTATCAATTACGGCGTTAAATAGCCTATGGAGTCTGTTCTTATGATTTTCGCAAACCGCAACTCACTTATTTTTGAACCGGCGGCTACTGTCGACCTTAACGCGTCAGCGGTTGGCTATACTACCCCAGCGCCTTACAGATTAAAGCTAGGTGGTCTTTCCTTTATCAATGGTAATGTTGCTACTTTCCATTATAAGTTTAAAAGGGTCGCCGGTGCTGGCAGCGTGACCGTTGAAATAAACGTAAAGACGGCTCTGGGGACTGTTTTAGGTACGGAAACTAAAACAGTGCCGGTAGGTGATCAGGTTCTAGGGTCTTTTGTGTTAGACATTGGCTCACTTAACGGCGGCTCGCTTTTCTATCCTGAAATCAACGTGACTACGGAAGACCCAGGGACAACCGCCGAATTTTGGTCCAATGTCGATGTTGAAACGCCTGTCGTTTCTTTCGGCTGCTAAACGTGAAAACGTGGCAAAAATGGAGCATCGGGCTTGTTGTCCTGGCTTTTGTTATCGGTGGGGGTACAGCAGTGAGTTTTAAAGTTCGCGGATTACGAAATAATAACCCTGGCAACATCCGCATTAGCCGGTCCGATTGGGACGGTAAAGTCCCAGCGGATCTGAACACGGATGGTGCCTTCGAACAATTTTACAATTCGGAGGATGGTATTCGGGCGCTTGCCCGCGTGTTGCTTACATATTACAACCGTGGAACTAACACAATCAGAAAAATGATTAATGTTTATGCACCCCCAATAGAAAATGATTCCAATGCGTATGTGAATTCTGTTTCTGTTAGTACAGGCGTTGATGCAGACCGGGTGTTTCCTGCAAATGAAGTGCCTGCACTTGTTAAAGCAATTATTAAGCACGAAAACGGATTAAATCCGTATCGTGATGAAACAATCTCGCGGGCAGTTCAGCGGGCGGGATGGAATGCTTGACGTGGCTGATTTGAATTTTTGGCAGGCAGTTAAATCAGGCGGTGATGTTGCCATATACGCCATTTTGTATTATACGCATTCTATTAACAGCCGCGTTATTACTTTGGAAATTAAATACAAAGAGTTAAAAGGTTGGGTGACTAGATTAGATCGTAGAGTAGAGAGCGCCCTTGAAAACGTGAACAGAGACGAGGATGAAAAATAATGTCATTCATTGCAAAAAAGACGAGAAAGCGCGCAAGTAAAGTTAATTCAGTTATGGTCGCTTTACGGTATGTCTGGAATAACTTGCTATCTGGTTGGGAAGTTTGGGACAGTGTGACCGAGTCGTTCTGTGGTGTTAAGGACGCGGCGGATCAGGTTAAAGAGATCGCGGAAGACGAAAAGCAGAAGCTGTCGAAGGATTACCAGGACGCGGAGCGATACGTGAGTGAAGGTATCAGCGAAGCTAAAGACGTATGGAAAGAATTAAAAGAGGCATTTTAATATGACCAGGAACGAGCAACGGTTGAAGCGATTGCAAGAAACGAAACAGAAAACAAGGAAGCTACGACAGCAGCGAGAATTAGCCATTGCGCTACTATCGGAACAAGCGATAAACGCGGCTAAAGCCACTTAAAAATTATTTTTGCGTTTTGCCCGCGTTTTGTTGTGTCGCGGGCTTTTTTGTGTATAATGGGTTTATACTAACCAATAACGCAAAAGGCGCAAATTATGATAGTTTCAGCATATAACCTAACATCTGGCGAAGTAGTTACTTTCCCAACTTGGTCAGGAACTATAAGCGAAGTCACAAGGTACAAAAACAGTATGCTTTTTACAATCGAACTACTGAACGGCGAAAAAGAAAGATTTAAACGAGCCGCCACAAACGGTCATAGATTAAACATTAACGGCAACCTTGTAGGCCATTTTATGACTGACAACCTGACAAAGTGGACAGTAGAGTAAGACACCCCGCGCCCTTTCCTTGCCTGGGAAGGGCCGTTTTCCCGCCAAGCAATAGGTATGCCAACTTTTAGAATGCATAGTTGAGGGG
>Ga0306910_1000925_pt1 | contig 11283 bp, 9 predicted proteins | sample AntRauMFilla2698_FD_190438 | JGI IMG/M metagenome (GOLD analysis project Ga0306910, IMG submission 190438) | Saline lake microbial communities from Rauer Islands, Antarctica - Metagenome Filla 2 #698 (v2) (version 2) | ecosystem: Environmental > Aquatic > Non-marine Saline and Alkaline > Saline ... | reverse complement strand
GCTCAAGATCTTAAAACTAAACTGCGTGTCTGGAATGATTATTATAATAATCTGGAACACTGTTCTCTTGCTGGAATGAGTCCTAATGAAGTATTATTGAAAGTGACAGATGTGGTTGCTTAAAACACAGAAAAGATCTCTAAACTAGTAGGTTTGCCTGTACTATGCCTGTAAGTAGACATCAAACGTGGCGTTTCCCTACTACGAGTATTACTTCTGTATGTATATGCATACACGTCGCACAATAGAGTGGCTGTTATACTAAGATTGTTATGACTGAACTTCGCGTATTGAAACAGCGCTACCTCACCTACCTAGAAACACAGTGGGGCGGAAGTGCCAAGATGGTCGAGAATTATGATCGTTATTTAGAACGGTTTATTTCCTTTGCAAAAGTAACCCGCCCAAGTGACATTACGCAGGAACGGGTGGCGGCGTTTCGTCTACATCTTGTAAAACAGGCGGGAGCGAGTGTTGGTGGATCGGTTACCCCAATGAAACAAACTACTCAGAACTATTATCTGACGGCGATTAGGATGTTTTTAAATTATCTACAAGACGAAGGATTTGAAACTATCTCTTCGCAACAGATCAAACTAGCCAAGATATCCAATCGTTCAGTTGAGATGATCTCATCAACTGAGCTCGATCGTTTACGTGCAGTTCCTGACCGAAAATCCATCGAGGGAAAACGCGACCGCGCCATCATTGAGTTACTCTGCTCGACCGGTATTCGGATTTCTGAATTGTGTAAATTATCTACAAAGGATATCAATGTTACTCGAAACGAATTTACCGTCTCGTCAGCCCAGGGTAAGAAAAGAACTGTCTTTTTAGGTGCTGCTGCAAGCAAAGCCATGGATCGATATTTGCAAGCAAGGCAAGATAGTGACCCAGCCTTGTTCTTACGATATGGACGAAAATTTAATGACGGAGGTGATTTAGGTATTCACCCCCGGGCTGTGCAACGGATGATCAAGCTGCATGCAGCTTCGGCAGGAATTACCCGTAAGGTCACTCCGCAGATACTTCGCCATACCTTTGCCGACGAATTACTAAAAAATGGTGCTGATATCAGGAGCGTGCAGACACTTTTGGGTCATGCGACGATACATGCGACGCGGATATATATCTGAGACTGGCACCTAAACACCAGACTTGAGTGAGATTGTACAAAATAAAAAATGACGATTTAGTATCCACTCGGTGTGTTACTCGGATACGTTAATAATTATCGTAGCAATCAAACAGGATTACTTGATTTGGCATACGCGTCACCCCACTCAGATTTTACAGCTTGTATTGCTTGTGAAATTTGTGCCTGTAAATCTTCTGACAGATTTCCATCTTCAGTTAACCACTCAGTCAATTGTGCAATTGAACCCTCACGGTTTTCTGAATTGATTATCGTTTGAAGTATACTGGGTAGATTTGGATGCTTTTCCCGTAATGAATCTAAAATAGCGTCATCTAAAATGAGTGTGCCGTTCCGTGTGTAAGCTCTAATTACGCTCTCCTCTACAGTCCCTTTTGGAATTTCAGCTATTTGAGATACTAGGTCAATATAAAATTTAGTATTTTTCCAGTAACGTTCATAGGCGGAAAACTTTTGATCCGCCACTGCTTCTTCAATCTCTAACTCTTTCCATTTCTCAGGAGCATTCTCTGGTCGATCACCGAATATATTCTCTCCAGATCGTTGTAGGTATTCACGGAATATTCTCTCTGTAAGTAGTTCAGTCACACCTTCATTTATCTGCATATTTGTTTTCTTCACAGGTTGCCTCAGCTTACCACTACCGATTTTTGTGTGAGTTAAGCCAGTTGTGCCTTCTGAAGTGCGTCCAACTACAGTATTTTGATCATCCAGCAATCTGAAATGCTCCCAGTTTTGTTGACTGATGCTATGACATTCCTCATGAATGAGTGTCCACAAAACATCACTCCTATCCTTAAGTAGATGACTGTATAGTTCAATTCCTTCATTCGCTGACGAGGTACCATAAGGTGAAGCTGACATATTTTCTTCCTCGGCAGTTTTATGTAAGATGCGAACTTTATCAAACCCAATCCAGTTCATACTGAAGTTTTCACTCCCTGACCTACGAAAGTATTCATGAAAAATGTCGAATAAGATCTCTTCGTTAAAAGAGTCTAGATATTCACGGACACGAATTTGATCAGGTTCCGTCTCGGTGTCTTGATCGTATTCTGAGATCTGTTGGATTTCTTCGCGAAAGGGTGTAGCTTCTGAATATTCAGTCTGAGTTTTCAGTATGTTGTTGTTTTGTGTTTCAGCAATATGTTTTGGTCGAATTTGTTCCATCAGTACAGTATAAAGCAAAATTGTTCATTATTCTTCACTACCACTCCCAAATCTGCTTGGATTTTTTGTAGCCAAAATATGTTAGTCCGAAAATGATGCCCAGTATCAGGTAGCTTTGAAAAATAGGCAGATAAAATAAGCGGTGTGCAAACACCGGTAAAATGCTCACCGCCAGCAATCCAACGCCAGTCCATTTTAGAATTAATACTCGTTGAGTTTTGTTTAACATACGTATAGCCTTCACTGGATCTTTTCTTATTATGACGTTGTCTTGCTGCGGCATTAAGTCAAAAGAGCCTCTTGAAACGTGACTGCACCATACGCTTATTTTAAAATATGTCAATAAAAAGCGGCGACCCTCAGGGTCGCCGCTTTGGTTGGATGCCGCAGTTGAAACTACAGACTAAACAGTTCTAATGTGGCGAGCGTACCTGCTAAATTTCGCTCCCATTCGATGCTGTCTCGAGTTTCGAGTTCAACTGTAACTGCCGGGATACCGATACTGGCGAGCCAGCCCTCCACGTCACCAGTAATTGGATACGCATCAAACTTGGGAACTTTTCCATAGTTACCTGCGTCGGCATAAGCATTCATGAGGGCAAGGGTGTTGGGTAGAATACCGTTTTCACACTCACTTCCATATACATTGTTTGCCACACTGTGCCAAAAAACCGATGCTGCTGGAGTTGTCGCTAGTACATAGTCACGCAGAGCGGTCGCTTCTGGTTCAGAGAATGGTGCGGTACCGGCACTAACGGTTAGTCCGCGCCAGCTACTTTGCGGTGCCCATTTACAGTCGAAGTTTCGGTTAAGGTCGACACCGTTGGCGTTGAATCGTCGATCTTGATCGCTAGCGGTCGCTGGAAGAGCGTATCCGTCTGGGTTCAAGACCGGGATAATGTGAACAGTTACATTGCTGGGGATGAGATCAGCATTAGCGTGCAGATGGTCAATCATTGTGTCTGCTAGTCTGACGCTGTTGGCTTCATATCCACCATGTACGCCACCCACAAATAGTAAGTCAGTCTCACCGGTACCAAATGTGTATGCAGTAATGCTTCGCCCTTCTACCGACGTGCCAATAATTGCTTGCGAAGACGTGGCGAGTACTTCTTCTGGTGTTGGTTCGACGGCTGGGGGTGCAACAACAACCGGCGCCTGCGGCGCCGGCCAGTACACCCACACTGCGAGTCCAACCACAACCAAGGTCAAGACTACTCCAGTAATGGTGAACTTGTTCATAGACGATTTAGTTTGCTAGTAGTTCTAGTGCAGCTCGTACACCAGCAGTGTTCTTACTAAATTCGGTTCCTGATCGATCAGTCAAAAGTACACTGATCGCTGGGATGCCTTCGCCTGCCATCCAGTTCACCATGTCACCGTTGATTCGGTACGAATCAAATTCCATACCCAAGTCGTAGTTAGCGGCTGAGGCGAATGTTTCGGCTAGATTAACTGATGCCACAGACGGGTTACCTCCACAGGCTGACGGATACACCCTCCCTTCGGCCGCAAACCATACAATTGCACCGGCTACGTTTACTTCAGAAACGTAATCTCGGATAGCTCGGGCTTCTGGTTCAGAGAAAGCTGCGGTACCACCGCTAACTTCTTGGTTTCGCCACATGCTAGTTGCCGCCCAGTCACACGCAAAGTTTCGATTAAGGTCAACATCGTTAGCGTTAAATCGTCCGGCTGCTCCGTTAGTCGCTAGGCCGTCTGGGTTAACAGTTGGAATAACGGTTACACGCATGTCCGCTGGCACGGCACCTTGGTTATTTGTAAAGTACGTAATAAATTCGTTTGTCAGTGCGCTGGTGTTTGGAGCATCGCTGCCGTGCGTTCCGCCAATTAGTAGTACCTCGTTCATGCCGTTGCCAAAGTGGTGGGCGACGATGTTTGTTCCGTTTACTGATTGTCCAATAATAGTTTCGTTGGTAAAGCTAAGGGTGTCTTCAGGAGTTTCTCCATCCAACAGTTCATCTAATGGTACAGCACCGTCACCAATTCCTCCATCTGGTTCAACTGGCATCATGCCGGTTGGGTTTTCTGCTTCGGTTGATGGGTCAGTGTTTAAAAGTGCGTACGCACCAATGCCAATAAGTAGTAATGCAATAATTGCGATGATGATTTGTTTCATATATATATAGTATAAAACGAAATGACGTTTTTTCCTAAGTTTATTACTTCCTGCTTACCGGTGTGTATAAATAACAACCCATCTGCTAAGAGGTATATAATAGAAGCAAGAAGCAACTGTAGCTTCAACTTTCGCATCGTCGAAAGTAATAGACACCAAAGAGGGGCCGAGTAGGTCTTTTTTCGTGTCTGTCAAAATAGTTAAAAATAATTTAAACATGTATGCAAAAAGCCATGAATACAAAGTTTGTCGCGTTATTTGTCCTAGTGGCGATGGCGTTTGCAGCTGCAGTTCCTGCGTATGCCTATGACGAGCTAGAAATTGAGATCGAAATCAATAAGAACAGTGCGCTCGTTGCCGTCGAGTACGAACAGGATGGAGAAGACGTAGAGAGAGAGTATGAATACAACACTACCAGTATCCAAGAGGTGTACACCCTACTAGCGGCTGAACTTGATCTTTCTGAAGAAGAGATTGAAGATCTTGCTGAGGTTGAAAAGTATGAAGAGGAGGATGAGTCTGAAGAAATGTCAGATATGAAGGAAGCGCAAGAAGAAATTGATGAAGCTAGGTCACTAGTGGATGTAGCTACAGATTATATTGATGCTCTTGAGGATGAAAGTGAAGTAGAGACATTAACCGGATACCTTGCTACTGCAGAAGGATATCTAGCAGAAGCACAAGCTGCGTTTGATGCTGAAGACTATGAAGAAGCGGAAAATAAAGCCGAAATGGCTAGTGACAAAATTGAAGATCACATTCTGCCAGACGATGAAGACGAAGATAAGGATACGAACAAGCAGTGGACAAAAGATAAATGCGAAACTAATCCTGGAATTGGTATTGGTGTCAATGAAAAGTGTGACGATGACTATAAAAAGGTAGAACGAAGCGATGATAAATATAAGGACTACGGTAAATCAACTGATCGAACAGAGTTGCAAGCGCAAATTCAAGAGCTGATGCAACTACTGATTCAGTTGTTGACACTACAACTTGCACAACAAAGTTAAATCAAACAGTAAAAACCAGCGGCCATTCTAGGCCGCTGGTTTTTTAATGGTATGGCATAATATTGATATATGGAACTTATATTTATTGTCGCGATTATAGCTCTAGCGTTTGCTGTTCGATCAGCTCACACTAAAATAAACACATTAGAAAATAAATTGCGGCAATTAAACCAGTCGCAAGTGCAATCAGAGGCATTACCAAATGTTGTGACATCCAACAGCTTGGCCGATCAGTTAGTGGGTCAAGACTCTGTCGGTGTTGAATCACCGACACCAATCCCAGACGCGGGACAGTCTTTTGGTACTGATGTACAGCCAGCTGCAGTTACTCCAATTCCTCGTCCGACACCGCTCTATCAAGAGCCGGTTGGTCCGGCGCAACCATTCTTTTTGTATACCTGGTTTCAGGATTATACTCTGATAAAAATTGGTTCAATCATTTTCTTTTTTGGTGCGGCGTGGTTTGTGTCGTACGCATTTGAACAAAATTGGATTCCTCCACTTGTTCGGGTCGGTATGGGGCTGGCTTTGGCAGGAATTGTATACGCTGTTGGATACGCTCGTCGACCGGTCGAGCAGTCCCAGTACATAGTACTGACTGCTCTTGGAAGCGGCATCGTTTTTGCAACTGTCTTAGCAGCGCAGTTTTCATTTGAGCAACCGCTCTTACCAGCGTTTATATCATTGTTAGTCTTACTGGCGGCAATTACGTATACATTATGGGTATCGTTTCAAACGAGCACCGAGTGGCTTGCGATTACTGCGACCGTGGCAGCTTTGTTCGCGCCTCAGTTTACTGGTAGTGACCCTTCGTCCGCTGTTCCATTTTTGACTTATCTGTTTGTGGTGGCTGCCGGATTTGGCGCGGTGGTGTTGGCAACCACTTGGCGATACGTGTCGCTCACACTGGTCGTCGGAGTTAGCATGTATCTACTGAGTGTGAGTGCACTCCCGGCTCAGGGGACAATTGTTTGGTTCTTTGCCGTGCTGTTCTGCGCCCTCTTCTTGGGTCTGACTACTGGTAGCGTATTTCGTAACCGGGTGCCACTATTTATCGATGGAGTGACATTACTGATTACCGGACTTTTGTTTGCCTACTTTGTACATACAGAAGCGCTGGTACCAGAAATCGCGGCGTTTGCTGCCGCGATTGTAACCGCACTAATTGGTTACGTAGCTAGACTTCGGTCGGTCGATCCATCAGCTGTTTTGCTTTATGCGGTAATTAGCGTTGTTAGTATCTTTGCTGCTACTGCTTATTTATTTAATGGCTTTACGGCAACGTTCTTCTTTGCAGTTGAATCAGCTGCCTTGGTCTTCTTTGCGATGCAGTATGCGTTTTTGAAGCGGACTATACTTCTAGCCTCTTCAACTCTGTTGATTCCGCTCGTGTTGGGAATTACTGCTTTAGCTGATTCTGCATGGGACACGGGGATCTTGCATGCTCCCGCACTAGCTGTCCTGGCTGTGTCGGTTTGTTTTGGTTCGATTGGTGTGTACATGTATGTAACGGCAGAGCGAACGACACTCACGTGGCTCACCTCTTTGGCCCAGACCACTCTGTTTTGTTGGTATGGTTTTACTACCATATCGCTGGTGGTGCTTGGCCGGGCGTTGGCAACTATTACTACCGGTGATGTACTTGCTTGGTCATTGCTGTTATTGCTTGCACTATCAATTCTTATTACACTCGTCACCTTTAGTAGGGCTACTGTTAGGTGCTATACGTTATGGACATATACTATCCCGCTGTGTGCGGCTACGGGTATATTACTCCAGTCTGGATCAGAAGGATTCTTTTCTTCAATTGATATATTGCTCAGCAGTCTGATGCTGATTGTATTGGTGGCAATTACGACGTTGTTTGGCTTGATTGCTAAAACCAGTCAATCAGAACAAGATTCGCTCGCTAGTTATATTTTCCTGTGGATCAGCTTCCTTTTTGCTAGTGCGTGGGTTGTGATACTGCTTGGTACGTTAGTTAGTTCGGCTCTGACACTTACTATTGGTGCAATCTTTGTCGCACTTATGACGTATGGCATCATCAACGGGTTACTACGATTGGATGTTCAGTTTAAACGAGTTGCTTCATTTGTGGTTGCGCTCTATGTTCCGGCGGCTGGATTGATACCCGCTATTTCATTAAGCGGATGGTCCGACGGTGTGTTGTCTATCGATGCGGTTAGTCTCTACGCCTATACCACGTTGGTGTTACTGACTGGAGTGACACTCTATCGCTATGCGGAACAACGCGGTAATGAGCAGGCCAAAACATTATCGTCTGTCTTATTTATTATTGGTGGGCTGTTTAGTTTTGTGTTGGTTTGGGTGGTGACCCATACTATTAGTAGCACTGCAGCGATTGCTGTAACCTCTGCGTTATTTACCTATACGATCTTGGGGCTACTCTCATACGTGTATGGGAAGCGGTCTGGTCAAAAGATGTTTGTTCAGGCTGGATACTTGTTGCTTACAGCAGTGGTACTTCGATTGGGTCTAATTGATGTGTGGAACATGGATCCTTTCTGGAGGATTATTACCTTCCTTGGTATTGGTGCGCTATTTATCATCGCTGCCCTACTAGAACGAAAACCAGAAAAACCAACAATTGATAATCAGTAGTGGAAGCAATCCTGCCTGATGATTAATAAAAACAGCGATCAGTTTGATCGCTGTTTTTATGTTAGGCAGCCAATTCTTCTTCGCTAAAGTCTGACCTGGTCAGTTTTATGGTGTCACCCTTCTGGACGTCTCCTGAGATAATCTTGATGGCGACTTTTTCTTCGATGACATCTTGGATCACTCGTCTCATTGGTCTTGCTCCAAATTCCGGATGGTAGCCCTTCTCGACCAACACCTGTAGTAAGTCTTCACCGACCTGTAACTCGTAGCCCTTTTGCGCAATTCGTTTATAGAGGTCTTTGAGCATAAGGTTAGCAACCATGGTTTGTTCACTCATGGTGAGCGGTTCAAATATGACGGTGGTATCAAACCGGTTGATTAACTCTGGTCGAAAGAGACCCTGAGCAATAATATGGTCGATTATATTTTGATTGAGTTGATCAAGAGATTTTCGGCTTTGGACTGTTTCAAGAATCAGTTGACTACCGGCGTTGCTAGTTGCAATTATGATGGTGTTGCGTGCATTGATGCGCTGACCTCGTCCGTCGGTAAAGATTCCTTCATCAAGGATTTGTAAGAAAACGTCATGTACTGATTGGCTCGCCTTTTCAAATTCATCGAGCAAGAGTACGCAGTACGGATGTTCACGCAAAAGTGCCGGCAAAGCCCCTGCAGAATCGGTGGTACCAATTAGTTGCTCGAGCGCTTGGTCTGCACTGTACTCTGACATATCAAGTCGTTGCAAATTGTGTTCCCCGCCAAAAAATACCGTCGCAAGGGCTTTGGCTGTCTCAGTCTTTCCAACTCCGGTTGGTCCAAGGAACAAAAATGATCCGATCGGCTTGTCGATTGCTTGGATATCAGTTCGCGATCGCCGCAACGTTTTGGCGATGGCGGTAATTGCTTGGTCTTGTCCAGCGACCAGGCCGTGCATGGTGTCTTCAAGGTGTAGTAATTGATCACGTTCCGCGGCTTTGATTGGACCGGTTGATATACCGGTTTTGTCACTTACTACCTGGTGGACAAAGTCCTCAGTTATATATGCCGTACCACTAGAGGTCGCTGCGTCAGCTACATCAAGTAATAGTGCCACTGCTTTGTCTGGCATGACACCGGTAACGATATGTCGATCGGCCGCAATCGCAACTGTGTCAATTGCTGTGTAGGTAAAGAGTAGGTTTCGTTTAGTTTCTTCCCGCAAAGCAATATGTTGCAGCACCCGGGTAGTTGCACTGTGGTCAGGTGATTCAATCAGTATGGAGGCGAACCTTCGAGTGAAGCCTCCCATGGTCTCAAGGTACGAGTGATATGCGTGGGGTGTGTCGGTACCTATTATATGTACGTCAGGCAGAGATAGGTATTCATCTAGTAACTCAGGTAGATATACCCCAAGGGATTGTGCTTCCTTGATAACGGTACTGATGTTTTCGATGACAACGATGATGTGGCCGGCGTTAGCAGCTTCGCTAAACATTGTGATTAGGGCTTGTTCGAGGGTGTGCTTTTCTGTATAGGTGGCAAACAAACGATTGGTATCGAGCACGACCAAGTGTTCGTTGGTAAGAGCGTCGAGCGATTGGCCGGTGCGCATACGGTTTGCGACTTCTATCAAAAGATCAGTTTTACCAACTCCTGATTCACCGATTAAAAGCACGTTAGAGGCTTTGGCTCGGGCGAGGGTTTGTTCGATTTCAACAATCTTTTCTTTTGCAAAGGCGTTGTCTCTGGTTAGGGTCGAGAAAACTGCCGTGGTTCGTATGTCACGGGCAAACTTCTGTAGTTGGTAGGCAGTCCCAAACGATAGCTCTCGCCCGAGACCACTAATTTTTGATAAGTTATCTCGACTCCACCACCGGAGTTGATGCTTGTACTGGTGCTCTGCACCAACCATCCAACGCAAAGTATTGATAAATGTCTGTTCTTGCACACCAGCTTGCTTGAGCATGGTGGTAAAAGCTACGTCGTTGGTCACAATAAATTTCCCTAGCCCAATCAAGCTAAAGATTTCTTGCTCCGGCAAGGTAACCATTGCGGCACTGATAGTCTGGCGACTACCATCACGATAGTCGTCAATCGCGTCCATGGTGATACCAGATCGAATCAAAATAGTCTGCCCAATGCTCGAGTCAACAAACGCCTTTCCAATATCTTCTGGATTTTTTAGCACTACTTCAGCCACATCATAGGTGGCTCCCTGTAGAGCGGTTTCTTCTAAACCTAGTACCGAGCGCATCCCTTTAAAATAGTAACTATTATGATACATGGTCCCCATCAGGCTATCGAGCCAGGCTGCCAATCCAAGCAAACCAACCCCCGCGGCAATATTGCGATACATAGTGTATGGCGCCAGTGGCTCAGGAAACAAATATAGTGCAGCCGCACCAACTGCCCCACCCACAAACAGCCCTATTCCAACGTAACGGACGGTGGTGAGCATTTGTCTCCCAGCAAATTTGTCCAGTGTTACGGCTGGTTTGAAGCTTTGGATGTCATCAAAAAGTGTGTACATACTATATAAGGAATAGACTAATACTCATACCGAGCAATCCAATAATGGCAAATGGTAGCAACGCCCAGACCAAGTAGATGAAAAAACCTCCAATGATAGTCAGTGATAGTGTCAGTACTCCAAGCAAAATGATTACCGTGCGAGCAATAGCCCCAACCAAGCGAGACAAGATACCAATAATGACAAACCCAGCCAGTGCCTCAAGATCAAATTTGTCACCACGCTCTTCAGTGATACGTTTAAACGGTGCAAACCACGAGCGCATCAGTTGCGGCAGTGAAAAGAAGTGAATTACAAACCACAAGAAATTTCGCCATAACCCCCACATTAAAAACCAAGCTTCGGTGTAGTGCCACACAAAATAGTCACGAATGATTGCAGCAAATAACATTACAATTAGTATAGCAAACAAAAAGTGGGCGGACCGATTGGTCCGCCCACTTTTATTGCTCCGTTAATTACGCAGCTTCTTCTGTAGCTTCGTCAGTGTCAGCTGAATCATCTGATGCAGCATCGTCGGTTGCTGGAGTTGCAGCCGCTCGATCTACGTTTACCGCAGCTGGTCCTTTTGGACCTTCTTCGATATCAAATGATACAACGTCACCTTCTTGTAGATCATCAAATGCAACTAGTTCTAGTGCAGAAGCGTGAAAGAATACGTCTTTGTCGCCAG
>Ga0306910_1000923_pt1 | contig 11317 bp, 6 predicted proteins | sample AntRauMFilla2698_FD_190438 | JGI IMG/M metagenome (GOLD analysis project Ga0306910, IMG submission 190438) | Saline lake microbial communities from Rauer Islands, Antarctica - Metagenome Filla 2 #698 (v2) (version 2) | ecosystem: Environmental > Aquatic > Non-marine Saline and Alkaline > Saline ... | reverse complement strand
TTCCCTTCATATGGAATACCGCTACCGCGGTCAATTTCCAAAATCCAGCCTGTTACATTATCAAGGAAATAACGATCATGCGTAATCATCACAACTGTGCCCGTATAATCGCTCAGGAAACGCTGCAGCCACGCAACACTTTCGGCATCAAGGTGGTTTGTCGGTTCATCAAGTAATAACAAATCCGGCTTTTCCAGCAGCAAACGGCACAGCGCAACGCGGCGACGCTCGCCGCCTGATAATTTTGTAACATTGGCATCGCCCGGTGGACAACGCAGCGCATCCATCGCCATTTCAATGGTACGATCAATTTCCCAGCCATCTACAGCATCTATTTTTTCCTGCAATTCGCCCATTTCGGCCATAAGCGCATCAAAATCGGCGTCCGGCTCTGCCATTTCCGCGCTGACCTGATTGTAACGATCAATCATGCCCTTCACTTCTGACAAAGCTTCCATGATATTTTCATGGACAGTTTTATCGGCATCAAGCTCCGGCTCTTGTTCCAGATACCCAACGCGCGCATTTTTCGCAGACCAGGCTTCACCCATAAAGTCTTTGTCTCGGCCTGCCATAATCTTGAGCAATGTCGATTTACCGGCACCATTAGGGCCAAGCACACCGATTTTTGCGCCGGGGAAAAAGCTGAGTGTAATATTCTCAAGCACTTTTTTGCCGCCCGGGAATGTCTTTGTCATGTCGTTCATGACATAAACATATTCATATGAAGCCATATTTGCTGTCCTTATCCGTTAAAAAATAAAATGTTCATAAATCTGTTGCAGACCATAACAGAACACAAAAAAAAGACAATAAAAAAGCCCACAAAAAAGCCCGCAAAAAAGCCCGCCTAACTAGAAGCGGGCTTTTGAAATTTATTTAAAATCGTTATTACCAGCTGTATGTAGCCTTGATACCGCCAACAACTGCAGGCTTTTCAAACTCACCGCGCGAGAAGTTATGCTCCACTGCGCCGCCAAGATGCGCTTTAACAGACCATTGATCACTAAGGCCAAGACCATCACGTACGATCGGTGATAAATCCGCCTGAACGCCGGCTCCGACCGATGCTTTGGTTGCGTCGCTTATGACTGCATCATGTGAAACACCGACATCACCGTAAAATTCAAACATATCAGACATGCTCGTGCTCATACGCGGCTCATCATGACCGTTCGAAACATTTTGTTCTTCGTAGCCACCTGGCTTGAAGCTTACGCGTGCATGCGCAGCCGCGGATACTCCATCAAGATCTTTAAGTCCGAAACGGTTATCAACCTTATGGATCTCGCCGTGTGCTTGCCAGCGCAACTTACCGCTGTCACCAAGAGGGCCACCCGCACCGGCATAAAGTCCGAATTGATGTTCAACATCCATATCAGCAGGCCCAATTTGCGGTACATTGCCATACACGTCTTCGGTGCGCGTCACAGTGTCTGTTACCGTTTCTGTTACCGTTTCTGTAACTGTCTCGTAAACATCGCTGTCTGCAAAAATAGGCTCACCGGTATTAGGATTAAAACCGAGCAGATCACCCTGACTATGCACAAGCTCTTCACGCTCTATTTCACGCTCTATTTCACGCTCTATTTCTTCTTCAAATGTGCGCTGATCGATAACTTCGCTTGTGAAGCCTTTCAACACATCGACAGAACCGCTGTAATGTCCTTGACGGTATGATACACCGGCATATGCATTATCGAGGTATTTTTTGTCAAATTCTTTTTCCCACTGGAGACCAAGTTCAAATCCATGCTCGAACTTAATATCACCAGGCAAAGCTTTGCTGTATGTTTCGCCCAGCGCTGTACCACCAAGCAATAATTTACCGCTTGCTGTGATCGTTCCATGATCTGCTGTTTCATGCGACCATGCTGCGCCGATACCCATTGTGTCGAAAAAGGCCGTTGACCAATAAATGCTCTCATCCGAACGCATAACCGGCATTCCGTCAGAAAACGCATTATTTGCATTCGCCATAGATAAATTAAACATGCTTTCAACATCGCGCTCAATACCAATACGGAAAGTATTGTCACTGTCCACGTCATGTGAAACGCCCAAGGCCACATCGCCCAGCGCAATTGTAGGGCTATAGAAAGGTGTGTCCTCAACATCTTCGTTAAGCTCGCGTAGACCAAGCAAGCCATCAATAGTTGTGTCTTCGCTTAGGTCATATTGGCCATTGACTTCTATAAGGTGCTTTTTATTGACAAAAAGCGGTGTGCCCTCGGCACCTGAACCGGTCATATTAGGGGCGACGATACGCTCACGCTCAATATTACCCACCACATTAAAATCAAACGAATCAGCCAAGCTGGTTTGCAGTTTTACATCATCAGCCGGCGCAGTTGCCGGAGCAGTAGAGGTAACAACCTGCTGCGGAGCCGTCATAACGACAGGTTCTATCCGTGCAGGCTCTGGCGCTGGAGCAGGCTCCTGTGTAATCTCTACCGCTGGAGCAGGTTCTGGAGCAGGCTCTTGTGCTGGTGTGGCTTCAACTTCGGCATCATCAGAGATGGGCACAACAGTTGATATATACAAAATGCTGCCATCTTCGCGAACTTCCTCTTTGTACACTATCTTTGTTTTTGGTGCTTCGGCTTCAGCTGCTGCTGCGGCTGCGGCTTTTGCTTCGGCTGCGGCTGCGGCTTTTGCTTCGGCTGCGGCTGCTGCTTTTGCTTCGGCTTCGGCTGCTGCTTTTGCTTCAGCTTCAGCTGCTGCTTTTGCCTCGGCTTCAGCTGCGGCTTTTGCTTCAGCTGCAGCTGCGGCTGCGGCTGCGGCTTGGTCTGCTTCAGCTTCAGCTGCTGCTTTTGCTTCGGCTTCGGCTGCTGCCTTTGCTTCAGCTTCGGCTGCTGCTTGTGCTCTTGCTTCAGCTGCTGCTTTCTCGGCTTCTGCTTGCGCTGCTGCTTGCTGTTCTAATTCCCATGACTGTAATGTAAATGGATCACAATCGACATAAAGCTGCTGCGGTCCAGCACCTTTGGCGATTGACACTTCATAAGCAGCCATATCGTTTGCTGTCCAAACCAGATGATTGTCTTGCGATACAGGCTCCGCTGACTGTACATCATTTGCCGATCCGCCAAATGGCAACACGCTCATTGCACCTGCTAGTGTAAATGCGCCCATCTTCAAAGTATCTTTTTGCCAGTTATTCATCTCTATTACTCCGCTCGTTTGTGACGAATTATTATACGGTTTCGCCGTTACAGTTATTATGTTAATTATTTAATTTTATAGAGCATATCATTAGCAATACCATTATGTCAAACTTTTTGTGAGAAAATTTATTCTCTGACAAAGATTTCTTCATAACATCTCAAACTCGTGATAATGTTTCTGTAGACAAAGGATAGACTCATGAGCAAATCAGCAAATTCACTTATAGACGCAACAGAATCGCGTGCCTCTTTCTCCTCACACGGGACATCAAAAGGCGCGGCAGGCTTCAAAGTAGAAGGTCAATCATCAGGCCCCGGTGAATTTTTATCAACGGTTGGCGAAACAGCAATCATCAATCGTCACAAAGATGGCTTCCAGAAAATCCATATCGGCCTTGCATGGGATAGTCTGAAAAAACAAGAAAAACCCACCGGTTTCTTTGCAAAACTTTTCAAAAAAGAAAAAACAGTTGAGCATAATGTCGATTTGGATCTAGGGTGTCTTTACGAACTTGCAGATGGAACGCGCGGCTGCGTTCAGGCTTTTGGAGATTTATACGGCGAGTACGATAAATCCCCCTATATTTCCCTTTCCGGCGATGAGCGCACGGGGAAATCCGAAGGCGATGACGAATATATGATGATCAATGGTCAAAAATGGCCCGAATTCAAACGTATCCTCTTTTATACTTATATCTATAAAGGGGCGCCGAGCTGGGAGATTTTAAAACCGCAAATTCATGTCCGTACGCCAGGCGAAGAGCCCCTTATTGTTGTTCCGAACGTCGCGCAGTCAGAATTATGCCTTTGCGTCATTGCAGGCTTTGAAAATGTGCGGAACGGAATACGGATTACAAACTATACCGAATACTTCCCGGGCCATACCGAAATGGATCGCGCGTTCGGCTTTGGCCTTGAATGGGCCGATGGTCAAAAGCTTTGAAACCCGCTATGATACCGCCTCTGATTCGCCTCAGAATAAAACCCACGGAAACCCCAATTAACACAAAGATAAAATCATGATGGAATTTGTTACTTTTGACGCACTTTTTTTGGCGCTTGGCGCCATAGGCTTTGGTATGGTTTTGCTTATCAAAGGCGGTAACTGGACAGTTGACGGCGCAATTTACATCGCAAGACGTTACGGTGTTTCGCCGCTGCTGGTCGGATTTACCATCGTGGCATTCGGAACATCGCTCCCTGAACTTATCGTATCGCTTAGCGCCAGCTTCCATGATTTGCCGGGTATTGCCGTAGGCAACGTCATAGGATCAAATATCGCCAATATCCTTCTGGTCATTGGCGCAACAGCTATTTTCGCAACACTCGCAGTCACTTCGGTTGCTATTAAACGTGACCTTATCGCCATGATGCTCGCGACATGTTTCTTAATCGCGGTATTACAATTTGAAGTTATTGGCCGTGTGACAGGCCTTCTTATGCTTCTTGCGCTTGCCGCTTACGCATTCTGGCAATATAAAATGGCAGCAAAAGGCGAAATTGAAGTCGAAGATATTGAAGAGCCGGAGTATAAATCACTAAAACACGCTATTATCTTTCTTATTATAGGCCTTGTTTCTATCTCTATCGGCGCAGAATTTCTTGTACGCGGCGCCAAAGTCAGCGCCACGATTATGGGCGTTCCCGAAGATGTAATTGCCCTCAGCCTGATTGCGCTCGGTACATCACTGCCCGAACTGACGACATGTGTGATTGCGGGCATGAGAAAACAAACAGATATTGTACTCGGCAATATTATTGGCTCCAATGTCTTTAATATCATGATGATTATCGGCGCAACCGCAGCCGTCAAACCTATTGTCATTGACCAAGTAGCGCCGCAGCTTGTCTCTTTTGATGTTTGGGTCACACTTGCCGTTAGTGCTTTATTTACTTCTGCACTGTTATTCTATGGAAAGATAAATAAACAGATCGGTATCCTGTTTGTTACCGGATATGTAGGATATATCAGCGCCTTATATTTCCTTTATATGGCCTAAAAGACACTAAGAACTAATATAATATGGAACCAGAGATATGACAGACGAATACACCCCGGACAAAAAAAAGACAGATGATTTCGCGCCCGACCAGGATGCATTACAGGATGCATTAAAAGACAGTGAAACATTACCCATTGACCGCGTGAATGATCCAAGCAGCCCTGACATTTTTGCCTCTCCGGGTGTGCCGCAGCCACAGGACACTTCCATAGCGCCCGATGATCTGCATGATCCGGCGCAAGAACCGAAGATTGATTTCGATTCTATATCTCTGGATGATGAAGAAAATGACGCAATAAAAGAGACTACAGCGGATCCAGCCGCAACGCCGGCACCACCGGCGGCTGTTGCAAACGCAGACAAAGGTGAAGAAAACCATTACGGCAAAGGCGAAAGCGTCGAAATCACAAGAAAATATCCAACATTGCAAAATATTACAATTGCAGCAGGATGGGATCAGCGCGCTTTTGAAGAAGAGATGATCGACATTGATCTCAGCCTCTTTTTACTCGATAAAAACGAAAAAACCCGTTTTGACGAAGACTTTATTTTCTACAACGCGACCCAAGACCCGAACGGCGCAGTCAAACATCTTGGCGACAGCCGCACCGGTGCAGGCGAAGGTGATGACGAATCCATACAAATTGACTTGAATGGCTTATCTTATAATATTACAAAAATTATGGTTGTTCTGTCTGTTTATGACCCGGAAATGGAAGGTAAAAACTTCAGCATGGTAAAAAACATGTTTATCCGCATTTTAAACAATGATGACGATAACGAAATTATCCGTTTTATCATCGACAATGATGAAATAGAGCAAAGCAAAGGCACCGGTATGCACGGACTTGTTTTGGTACGCGAAGGCCCGAAATGGATCTGTGAAACCATCAGCGATATTACCGAAGGCGGCCTTGCAAAAATCGCTACAGATTACGATATCATCGTGCGCGAAATGCAATCCAGCGGTGCTTAAGTAAGTGATAATATAAGATAAGAAAGATTGACTTTAAATAAATCAATCACCCCTAAAAACCGCCGCCTTTATTGCTTGTACCCATCAGCTGACCGCCGCGTACTTTCGGTTTTTTACCGCCGCCGCCGCCGCGATTATTATCTCCGCCGCCGCCGCGATCATGAAGTTCACGGGCAATTAAACGTTCGAAATCGGGGATTTTATCCATTGCGATCTCCTGCACAGCCGCGCGGAAAAAGTTACAGGATTTGTTCTGCCAATCGGGCGTTCCTGCTTTATCAAATGGCTTGCCCTTAAGCCAAAGATCAAAAACATTCCAGTCATCTGCGCCTTTCTTTTGAACGCGAACAACAACAATTTGCTCCATGGGTAAAGCGCCCTGCGCTGGCTCGTCACGCATTAATTGAATTTCCGCCTCTATATCATCGGCATCAGGGCCCATACGCACTTCGGCGCTGCATGTCGTACCGCCATCTTTTTCATCATCATACGCAGACCACGGATATGTTTCATACGCGCCGATCAATTTCGGTACGCCCATTTTATCCATCAATTCTTTAAACTTGAGTGCCATATAATGCTTCTATCCTTCAAAGCCGCGCTGATCAGTCACCAGCGCAATGATATCATACCATAAATCAGTCCTGTTTTTAAAACAAGCTACCCTGATCTTTTTTACTGTCTGTTTTGGATGTCTTTGGCGCTGCTTTTTTAGGCTTGGTTTGCTTTGGCGCTGCTTTTTGCTTGCCTGCGGTCAAGACATCAACCAGACCATCCTGAAATTCTACCTGCAAAGCTGCATTTGATTTGGCTTGATCTGCGCGCATAACCGCCTTACCGCCACTATCACGCACAACAGCATAGCCGCGCTTTAAGACGTTGGTATAGGAATACGCCTCCAGCAATCCGGCGGCGGATGACAATTTACGCTGCTTATCTGCAATATTGCGCTTCCCCAGTGGTTTCAAACGGATGAAGCGCTCATTTAATGTACGGCGGCATTCGGCAATAAGATTTTGCGGATGACGAAGCCCTGCGCCGCGCTTTGCAAGCCTCTCGCGCGCGGCAGATAAGCGCCGTTCAAAAACGCCGGACAGGCGCTGCGCTGTATTATCCATTTTCTGGGCTTTATGTTCCAGCAGACGCCGTGGATCCCCCAGCCGTTTTTCCAGATTCATCGTTTTTTCTTTACCGATATCAACAAGGCGTCGCATCGCGCTGAAAATACGCTGGCTGTTTTCCTGAAGCCGCGCGATCAAATCCGCGCGGCGCGGCACGGCAATTTCCGCAGCGCCCGTTGGTGTCGGCGCGCGCTGATCGGATACAAAATCAATCAGCGTGGTATCGGTTTCATGCCCCACCGCAGAAATCAGGGGAATTGAACACTCCGCCGCCGCGCGGACAACATTTTCTTCGTTAAACGCCATCAAATCCTCTAGCGAACCGCCGCCGCGCGCTACTATCAAAACATCAGGTCTTGGAATATAGTCTGTGCCGATCATACTGTCGAAGCGTTTAATCGCGTCCGTAATCTGGTCTGCCGCGCCTTGCCCCTGTACCAATACGGGGTACAGCAATACGCGGCGCGGGAAACGATCATTCAAACGGTGCATAATATCGCGGATCACAGCCCCTGTGGGTGATGTCACAACGCCAATCGTTTGCGGCAAAAACGGCAACTTCTTTTTTCGCGCAGGATCAAACAGCCCTTCGGCTGCCAGTTTTTTCTTACGATCCTCGAGCAGTTTCAAAAGCGCGCCTTCGCCCGCCAGCTCCATCGTCTCGATTATCATCTGGTAATTTGACCGCGCAGGATAGGTCGAAATCCGCCCCGTACAGATAACATCCATACCCTCTTCTGGCTTTAGATCCATTTTGGATAATGTGCCTTTCCAGCAAATGACATTGATAACCGCTTTGTCATCTTTGAGATCGGAATACATATGCCCGGAACCGGCGACAGAAACGCGGGATAACTCCCCGCGCACACGAATACGCGCATAAGTGTCTTCCAGTGTCTTCTTCAGCGAAAATGACAACTCGGAGACAGATAATTCAGGCACGTTTGTACGCGGCGCAGCATCAGAATGTGTTTCAGAATTCATAGGCTTAGGATATACTGAATCTCAGATCAAACAAGCGTAACACGCAAAGAAATTCACAGCGCGGTATATGATATGGTTTCGAAATTATCTTCTTATATTTACCAAGACGAAAAAGAATCCGTCGATGATTTGCTGATGGCGCTGTCATGGGATCATGCGCGCGAGGCGGCCGTTAAAGCGCGCGCCGAGGATTTGGTGACCAAAGTTCGCAGCTCTAAACGTAAACTCGGGGAGCTTGAATCCTTCCTGCAGGAATACGGCCTGAACACGGACGAGGGGCTTGCCCTTATGACACTTGCCGAGGCGCTTTTACGCATTCCCGATGCCCGCACGGCTACCGCGCTTATTCATGATAAAATGGTCGCCACCGAATGGCTGAGTAAACAGGGCGACACAAAAGATCTTCTTGTGCGGATCGCCAGTTTCGGGCTGATGCTCACGCAAAAAGCGCTTACATCTGTTGTTGGAAAACTGAGCGAGCCTGTCATCCGCAAGGCCATGGCCAGCGCCATGCGCATCCTCGGAAAGCAATTCGTTCTCGGCCGCACCATCGAAGAGGGAATCAAAAACGCAGCCGAGTTTCAAAAAAAATCCTACCGCATTTCCTATGATATGCTCGGCGAAGGCGCGCGCACAGACGAAGACGCGGATCGCTATTTCAACAATTATCTCGGCGCGCTTGAAACCATCGCCGCATCGGCCGAGCCCGGCAAACGACCGCCCGGATTATCCGTTAAATTATCCGCGCTGCATCCGCGATACGAAGACCGCCAGCAAGGATATTGCGTTCCGCTGCTCACGGAAAAGCTTGGCATACTCGCTGAAAAAGCAGCCTCTTATAATATGGCACTAACGGTGGATGCCGAGGAAGTTGACCGTCTGGAATTATCCCTGCAAATCATTGAAGCCGTTATGCGCACATCAAAACTGGATGGCTGGGAGGGCTTTGGCCTTGCCGCGCAGTCTTATCAAAAACGCGCCCCCGCCCTGATGGATCATCTCTATGGTCTTTGCCGGCAAACAGGACAAAAGCTGCAAGTTCGCCTCGTAAAAGGCGCCTATTGGGACACTGAAATCAAGCGCGCGCAGATTTTGGGGTTATCCGATTATCCTGTCTTTACCCGTAAATCAAACACTGACCTTAGCTATCTCGCCTGCGCGGAAAAACTGCTCTCGCGCCGCGATTTTTTCTATCCTATGTTTGCAACACATAACGCGCACACTGTGGCCTCTGTACTGGAAATGGCAGGAAACGATACAAACGGTTTCGAACTCCAGCGCCTCCACGGTATGGGCGAAACATTGCATGATGTTGTTCTCAAAGAACAAGATATCGACATCAGCATTTACGCCCCGTGCGGCAGCCACGAAGAATTACTGCCGTATCTGGTACGCCGCTTGCTTGAAAATGGCGCCAGCACGTCTTTTGTCTATCAAATTCTGGATGATCGTATTCCCGTATCCGATATTATCGCAGACCCCGTGCATGATGCGCAAAATCATGACTTGAAACGCCATCCGGGCATTCCTCTTCCGGCAGATATTTACCGCAGCCACGAAGACCGCAAAAATTCCGAAGGGCTCGATTTAACAGAGCAATCTGTGTACGGCGCTTTATTTCAGAAAATCAAAAAAACAGTCTATGAAAAAGAATATGAAGCTGCGCCGCTTATTAACGGTCAAATCCAAAAGAAAAATTCATCACAGCCCATGCCGACCCCGTCCAATTTAAAATTCAATGTCGGGCATGTCTGGAACACAGATACCGCGCAAATTGATGACGCCTTTAGCGCGTGCAAACAAGGTTTTAAAACATGGGACAAAACGCCCGCATCGGTGCGCGCCGAAACACTTGAACGCTTTGCTGACCTGATGGAACAAGAGCGCGATAATTTAATGGGGCTTTTAATGCGCGAGGCCGGAAAGACCATTGATGACGCGCTTGGCGAAGTGCGCGAAGCCGTTGATTTTTGTCGCTACTACGCCTTGCACGGCCGCGCCCATTTTGATGAAAAAGGAAGCGCCCTGCCCGGCCCGACAGGCGAAAGTAATATTTACAAAATGCATGGACGCGGCGTTTTTGTATGCATCAGCCCGTGGAACTTCCCGCTTGCGATTTTCACAGGGCAAATTGCCGCAGCCTTGATGGCCGGTAACAGCGTCATCGCCAAACCTGCCGAGCAAACGCCCCTCATTGCCGCGCAAGCCGTCAAATTACTCTTTAAGGCCGGACTTCCTGAAAATGCTATTGCGCTTTTACCCGGTGACGGCACAATTGGCGCAAATATCGTTGCCCACCCCGCTGTCACGGGTGTGGCTTTTACGGGATCGGAAACCGCCGCCCTTTCAATTAACCGCGCTTTGGCTGCCAAAGACGGTCCGATTGTACCGTTAATTGCCGAAACTGGCGGTCAAAACGCGATGATTGTCGATTCCTCCGCCCTGCCCGAACAAGTCATTGATGACGTGCTGATAAGCGCATTTGGCAGCGCAGGGCAAAGATGTTCTGCTCTGCGTGTTTTGTATTTACAAACGGATATTGCCGATAAAGTTATCACAATGCTCAAAGGGGCAATGCATCGCCGTATTGTCTGTAACAGCATCCGCATTGAATCCGATATTGGCCCCGTGATTGATCACGCAGCGCTTAAAATGCTGGAGGATCACCGCGCATGGCTCAAACAAAACGGAAAATTTATTGCCGAGATTCATGTTGATGCGTCGGTGATTGACGGCGGTTATTTCTTTGGTCCCGTCGCCTATGAAATTGAATCAATCGACCAGCTGGAGCGCGAAATTTTCGGGCCTGTTTTGCATGTCATCCGCTATGAAGCCAAAGACAGAGATGCCATTATCGATAAAATAAACGCAAGCGGCTATGGCCTGACATGCGGTCTCCACAGCCGTATTGCCTCCACCATTGAAAAAACAACGCAGCGCATTGATGTCGGCAATGTGTATGTCAACCGCACCATGATCGGCGCCATTGTCGGTGTCCAGCCCTTTGGCGGTCATGGCTTATCGGGAACAGGGCCAAAAGCGGGCGGGCCTCATTACCTGCCGCGTTTA
>Ga0306910_1000922_pt1 | contig 11317 bp, 13 predicted proteins | sample AntRauMFilla2698_FD_190438 | JGI IMG/M metagenome (GOLD analysis project Ga0306910, IMG submission 190438) | Saline lake microbial communities from Rauer Islands, Antarctica - Metagenome Filla 2 #698 (v2) (version 2) | ecosystem: Environmental > Aquatic > Non-marine Saline and Alkaline > Saline ... | reverse complement strand
GGTGGTGTTGTCGTTGGAGCGTGTCGCATCTGACTCGGCCGTCAGACAACCACCAGCTGGACAGTCAGCCGTGGCTTCGGCGTGGGCGGTGACTGGCTGCATGTACAATACACCAGCAACGAGAGCCACAACACCAGCCGCCAGTAGTGCGAACAAGCCTGTGTACGATGTGTTTGTAAGATGAATGTTCATAAAATAGTGGTTATAGTGATAATTAGCTCATATTATACTGTACCAAATACCAAAATTGTAAACAACGCTTATGAAAGGTACCAGCCACCTTTTTTGTACTCGGTAAATCTGCTAAAATTCAGCCCAACACTATCGCTGGCATAGTAGCCGGGAATAAAAGAGAATTTGATTGAGGTTCCATAAAATTTACTAAACAAATATAGCATCTATCTAAGTTTTAAATAAATAGACTACCGAAACTAATAAACCAAGGAAAGGTCTGGGCAAATATTGTAACCATTTACTTCGGCTGGTTTATCAAAGAAATCACTACGTAGTTGGGGTCGATAAAAGGGGTCAGGTACCTTTCTTCGGTCTCCCCTTTCCTCTGATCGTGCCTTCTAATTTATATGTATCGATCATCATGTTACTCCAAGCAGTCTTTCCAAATGGTTTTCCTTTATTAACTGAGTATCTCCCTGACTCTAATTCGCTTGCAGTGAGCGGGGTCTGTATAAAATCTTTATAGTCTAGCGGTTCTGCTAGTGGCCAAGCAGATAGAAAATGTTTAACAAGTTTCTGCTGTCTGTTGTGATAACTGGAAAACCTCCAATTTTCAATATTTTTAACTAGTTTTGCTCGCAGTGGATTTCGCTCTACGTACCTGATCACTGTCATGAGATGATCATCTTTTTCAATCAAGAATGATTTATACCGACCTTGATATAAGTGACCACTGCCGACAGTTTTATTTTGCACGTGCCAGCGTTGCGTGTGCGTCAGGGTGAGCCACTGCATAAATTTCTGCAAGTCACCATCATCTCGTGGATGGACCACCAAATGAAAGTGATTGGGCATAATGCAGTATGCCAGCAAACGCATGCTGTATTTTTCAACTCCGGTTATCAAAATTGTTTCAAGCAACTGATAGTCTTCCTCTTTGAAAAAGATTGGCAATCTAGCGTTTGCTCGATTAATCACATGGTATATCTCACCACCAACGTCTACTCTGACTGCTCTGGCCATGTTTTGATTTTATCATAAAGGTACCTGACCCCTTTACTCCTGACCCCTTTACTCCCCTTTACTTGCTCGGTGCGCTGATGCCAAAACTGCACAATCTGCCACTCGTGTACGGGTATTTACTACTAGTAATGGCCGGTGCATTGCTAGTATCAGCGTGGCAACAAAACATATTTGGAGTCGCAGCGTTGTTTGTAGCTTCAGCAATGTTTTTTATCATCGACGTCCCACTTCTGGGTGCATTTCACAAACAGCTAGACAGCAGTATCAGGGCTACTGCGGAATCATTCATGAACCTAGTTACCGAGCTTTCAAAAATGGTGCTAGCCATCGCGTTTGCTTCAATTGCCAATGCATATAGTGTACAGCTGGCCTTTGGAGCATTAGGATTGATGCTGTGCTTGTATATTGTCTATTACTGGCTGTTTGTGTATCGGGTGTTTCGACAAGTGGACTTGCACACCAGCGTATAAAATAGCAGAAATGGCGGCTGTGAACCGTACCCCTTAACGTAGACAAAAAAGAAATAGGGATTTGTCTCAGCACATAGCAGATGTTCCCGATACGCAACTGGCGACATTTTTTCTCTGTGCCGTTGTTTCCGCACTCTATTGTGATCAATGAAATTGTCTCGTCAGCTATTCGTGCTACTCTTATACGAGACCACCAGTATTGAACGTAACTATATATGTATACGAAACACTTAAATCTCAAGAACGGTCAGACGATACCCACACTAGGATTTGGCACCTGGCAAATAAAAGGTGACGACTGTGTCACTGCCGTAGACAACGCCCTCACCGCCGGCTACCGACACATCGACACCGCCGATGGCTATCACAACCACAAAGAAGTCGCGGAAGGTATCAAACAAAACGGCATCGCCCGCGAAGACTTTTTCTTGACCACCAAAATATTTCCCGGTGACCTGATGGCAGAAGTGGTGCGGCAGAAAATTGACACGTATTTAGAAGAACTCGACACCGACTACATTGATCTATTGTTGATTCACTTCCCTGACCACTCCGTTCCCTTGGTCGAGACCCTTGGCGCCATGAACGCAGCCAAAGCCGCCGGAAAAGTGCGTTCGCTCGGCGTATCAAACTTCACCGAACATCATCTTGCAGACGCCATGGACACGGGGGTTGAGATAGTACTCAACCAAGTGGAGCTACACCCCGGCTTTCCACAACATGAATTACGGGCGTTTTGTAAGAAACACGATATCGCTGTTACTGCCTACTCACCACTTGGTCGTGGTGAAGCGCTTGAAATCGACCTGATTAAAGAGTTAGCAAAAAAATATGAGAGAACATCCGGCCAGATTATCCTTAACTGGCTTCTTGCAATCGATGTGATTACGATTCCAAAAAGTACCCACCTTGAGCGAATCAAAGAGAATTTCGAAGCACAAGACTTCACCATGGACCAAGCCGACATCGAAGCCATTGATGCCCTCACCGACGGCAAACGATTAATTGACCCCGACTTCGCCCACTTCGATTACTAAACAGGAAGAAAATGGGGTCAGCCAACATTTTTTGGTCTAGTCACCTCACGCAAAACTTGCCCGGTATTGTCTTTCCGCACCGTCTGATGCTCCTAAAAGAAGGACCTCTAGATTTATTTACGCCCCAGAAATCCGGGGAATAACGGACGCCTCCCCATTACCCCATGGTAGTTAGCCATATCGTTGTTTACAGCAACTAACACTACAATAGTTTTTTAACCTCAGCAGCAACCTCATCTGGAGCGCGACTAGCGGTGTCAATAACAGGTATGCCAGCCGCTATACAAATCGAACGCAGAACAGGGGCAAAGTCACGACTGCCGGCTATAAAAGCATCCACTGAACCTACCGCATTTTCTAGACCGGCTTTTACCGTTGTATTTTCGTTTCTTCGATTGAGTCGTTCAATAATAACTACTCCTGGTGCGTCGAGAAGGATTATACTAACTGATTCTGCATCTGGCATACGTGCGATTTCTTCAGGATTCGCTAAACCACAGACGATTAATACCTGACCATCCTCTGCCAACCTAACACCCGCCTTAATCCAATGCTCAGTTTCAGCTAAACGCCACGGTCGCCCGCCTCCGGCTGGCACACCGCGCTCATCAAAATCTTTGACTACATAGGTGGCTGCCAAGTCTTTTTTAAGAATCTCCATCACCGATGTCTTTCCAACCCCTGATACCCCACTTATAAAATACATAGTTATTTCTTGATAGTCAGTAAAGCGGTCGACAACTCTGATACTTCTTGTACCATTTTTTGCGTCTGCTCGCTGGTAACGGGGTCGATAAACGATCCGTCAGGCGCGATTGCTTCTGTGACTTTCGCCACTAGTACCGCTGATTTGATCGGGTGCAGTTTCAACTCAATCAATACTGGCTTCACGTGGTCAATCACGCGTGCTCCGCCAAGGGTCCCCGCCGACACTCCGACCAGCCCCACCGCTTTACCAGCGTAACTATCAAACAGTGAGTCAAGCAACAGCTTCAACTCTCCGGGGATTGTGTGGTTGTACTCCGGCATCACGAGCACCAGCGCGTGTGATTTCTCAACGATAGCTTTCCAGGCGGTTGGATGCTCGTTCGCTCCACCGACTCCCCAGGGAGGCACAGTAACCGCTGCAGTCACATGGTCACGCACGTCAACCAGCTCACTAGAGTGCCCCTGCATACCATCGATAATACCTACGACGGCTTTGGCAACCGCTTCAGACGCTCGTCCTTCGCGAGCGGTACCTAGTACGACAGGGATGTGTTTATTTTCCATACAATTTTATTTATTATTTAAATACTCTCGTAAAAAACTCTTTTCCCGCTCAAGAATAAAATGACCTTTATACTTTTGTGGCTCATCTGTACTCATCAGTGCCAACAGCTCTTCTGGTTTTACCCACTTGGTTACCTGCCCTTCTTCAATCTCCCCAGCTTCCAACGCTGGCTTTCCGATTTCACCTATCACCTTGGCCAAAAAACAATATGAAATATGAATTAAAGGATGTTCATTTCTATACTCAATAGTCATACCTATATCAGAAACTAATTCACATTTACAACCTACTTCTTCCAAAACTTCACGGACCGCTGCAGCCTCTACTGTCTCACCCAGATCGACCCCTCCACCCGGTAATTTATGATACGAATAATTCTCCAGATACTGCGCCGCCATCAAACCCTGGTCGTTTAGTAATATAACCCGGGCACTTTTTCTTAACCGATAGTCTGAGCCTAACTTTACTGCGCCATCAGGGAAACCCAATGATTCGTCAGAAATTTCTGCAAGTAGCTTTTTCATACACCCAGTATAACAAAATCCACAGATCTGTTTCAAATGTGGAAATGGGGACGTGGAAATGGAAATGGAAATGGGGTGGAAATGGGGACGGTCCCCTTTTACTCTGAAAAGTACACCTTTTGGACAGATTGGATTGCTTTCGCTCCTAATCTGACGCAAAAGCTTTTCGAATCTTGTTCGACGGCAAAATGCAACAACACCTAAAGCCCTCGCTTTAGGTGTTGTGATTTTGTGCGCCGGAATGCAAGAAGTTAGAACCAGTATTATTGAGTTAGAGTATTGTTTCTTGCCGAGTTGGATAAAGGTGGAAGTGGTCTAGTGATATACTTTTGTTATGGAAAATGAAACTCAAGAAGAAGTAAAAATTGAACAGAAAAGTTCGTTGCGTCAAGTGACACCTCTATCAAAATATCTGGCGATGGGGCTGTTTATTATTCTGCCGTTTTTGGGTGGGTATGCTGGATATTCGTTTGCTCCTGATAAGGTGGTTGAAATAGAGAAAATTGTTGAAATTGAAAATAGTGAAGAAAGAGAATCGGATACCGAAACTGTGCTTCAAAAAGGCAGCTTCGCAACAAATACTATAGACCAAGGAGAATACACCGTTGAGCTAACCCCGACTCAAATTATCGTGAAAGATAATGTGACAAGGCAGAATGTACAAACCATTGAGTGGAATGCTTATGGTTTTTGGGACTATTCTAGAGACTCAAATACGTATGTTGTGACTGGACGAGACATTAACTATGACCACTATCTTGATTTAGGTGTTTTGCAAACTATTGGGCAGGGGTCAGATTTATTCTATGGTTTTTACACTTTTGACCCTGAACAAAGATTGCTGATAAGAGACAATACGCTCGGTGATGGTTTTGAAACGGAAGGCAAAACAATTGTGAATCCTAGTTTTGATATCGAAAATAAAACTGTGACAACTTGCGTGATGGGACCTGTTGCGCTCAAAGAGTATCGCTGTAGCGAATTCGTATTTGACGGTAAGGGGTACGAAAAAGGTGATGACTGGATTGAGAGCTGGGAGTAAGTTCGAATCCAGTCCAGAGTAACTAACAAAACACAAAAGACGTCCCTAGAAATAAGGACGTCTTTTGTATTCTCTGATGTGCGCCGGAATGCAAGAAGTTAGAACTGCAATCATTAGATGACGAAGGTTCGACCTTCGTCATTGATCCGAACTTAGTTATCGTTCTAGATCAAGGTTATTAAGGTTTATTGCGCACACCAATCACCTGAAACAGACCGGTGGATTTTTTTGCTAGGGGCATCGTTCACACCCTATGAGTTGTTTAGTTGTTGCTAATAGGGATCTATTACAAACTATTTGTAATAGATCAGTTTAGTCAGATGGCAAGTAGTAGTGTAGGGTAAGTAGTAAGCACCGCACATAATTACTTTATGTAATAAAAATGCCTGGCTTTAATCACGACACACACTGTGCCGCGTTGTAGACAAACGGTTTTTTACGCTTCTGACACAAACGTGTCATCTTGTTGTAATATTTAGTGCGGACTAACGGCTCATATAGTATGACTACAACTTATCGAAAAGTAACCTCTCGAGTCGAGCTGAATAAAATTCGGTCTGACATATCGCACGCTTCTCTCGACTACCGAAAAAGTTTGATGGGGCTAGCTGTGTACAAAACGCACAACGGCGAGCTTTCTAAAGATTTAGTGCAAACAACGTTCCTCAAGGCCCTGCTGTACCTCCAAAAAGGTGGGCACATCGAGACCATGCGACCCTTCCTAAACCATGTCCTGCGGGGACTCATCATTGATGAATATCGAAGACGTAAAATAACTTCTCTAGATACGCTCTTAGAGCTGGGGTTGGAACTGAGCTTTGACGATTACGAAAGCCACGTAAATAAACTTGACGGCAAAAAACTGATACGACTGATCAGCGCCCTACCTCCAAAATACCGACTGGTATTGCGGATGAAATACATTCAAGATTTGTCACTACCAGAAATAGCTACACTCACCCACCAAACCAAGAACGCCGTGGCGGTGCAAGCATACCGCGGGTTAAAGAAATTGAAAGCCTTGGTCCTGGAAGCACAGATAGAAACAACCACAAATCACTTGCACTATAGCGATAGCAAGAAAAAAGCCTAACGCTCGGTACCTAATACCAAAACTAGTATTGATTACATTGATACTAGTTTTGCGTGTATCGGTGTCACATCAATCAAACTGTAATACTTTGCTTCCGGCAACGGCTAGTCTTGTAGGAAGCATTATTACCTAAGCAAAAATACTATGAAAAATTTAAACGGATTTGGGTGGGCAGCACTCGCAGTACTCGTAATCGGAGGAGTCAACTGGGGACTAGTCGGAGCATTTAACATTAATCTAGTCAGTCTATTGTTTGGTGACATGACTATCTTGTCTCGAACTATCTACGGTCTCGTCGGACTATCAGCGCTATACATCGGAGTTATGGCCATTCTATCAGTGGATGAAACAGCAACCAAAAGTAGCCCCCAGGTTGCTCATCCCTAACTCGAAACAACTTATGAAAAACGTTATAGAAACTGCCATCAGTAACCCTGATTTCTCAACCCTCGTCACCGCCGTTAAAAAAGCTGACTTGGTTGACACGCTATCAGGAGAGGGCCCGTTCACGGTGTTTGCACCAACCAACTCGGCCTTTGCCAAGCTACCGATGGCGACCCTAGACGAGTTGCTAGCAGACAAAGCCAGGCTCACTTCGATTCTGACCTACCATGTGGTAGCTGGAAAAGTGATGTCGAACGATGTCGGAAACCTGTCTGAGGCAAAAACTGTCGAAGGATCAAGCGTTGCGATCAGCACCCAAAGTGACGTCAACGTGACCGAAGTGTCGACGCCGCACCGGTCAGAAGTAGACATCACAGCCGACTTGGACATTATAATTAATGACGCGATCATAACAAAGACGGACATCGAATGTTCAAACGGAGTCATCCACGTAATTGATACCGTGTTGATGCCCTAGTCAATCCATCACTGACAATCTTCTGGTTCAGCATACAAACCAAGAAACAAAAGCACCCAGTGGGTGCTTTTGTAAATAACAAGGGTGAGCGTATAGGGTCAGCGAACCGTACCCATTAATTAGGTCACCCTATTTTTAATTTTATTGTACTTGGGGAAGGTACCCCAAATCTAAGACACTTTTTTCCAAGTCTTGCAATAATACATCAGCCCGATACTTCTCTACAAACACCACAGGTGGTTATTTGAGTGCAGAGTGTATCCTCTGTTGATTACATTGTAGAACCGTTTGAAACCATAGGTGCCGCACATACGGTCACCAGCTTTGGTTTTAAAAGTGGTGAGTACGAAGCTGTGTCTGTAGAAATTCGTAAAGAGACAGGGGAATCTTTTTCTCCACTCAAAGGCTTACTTCGTAACTACCAATTAATGTATGTTATTGCTGACGAAAAAGATGTCATCAAACTTAGAACTAATTACAAAAAAGATGATGCGTACCTATACCCGGTAGAAACCAGTAGTGAAAATATGAGAAAGCTCTTTGTTGATGTATTCGCGCGAGTAAACAAAATGAAAATTGAACCAGAGTTCTGTAACACTCTCACAAATACATGCACCACACACATCGCCAGGCATATAAGTAATGTTTCTCCAAACGGAATACCTTGGGACGTGAGATTACTTTTACCTAAAAACTCAGATGCACTAGCGTACGAGCTAGGACTAATCGACAACAGTCTTCCTCTAGAAACTTTGAGAACCAAAAACTTGATTAACGATAGGGCAGAATTATATGCAAATGATTTTAACTTCTCTAAGTTGATTCGCCAGTAACATAGTTAGTCGAGCTAGCACGAGACCCTTCAAATGAAGGGTCTCGTGCTAGCTCTAAGATGCGGGCTGTCTCGAGTCAGAACCGTGGGCGGTCAAGGCGGGCTTGGAGGATTTAACTAGTTTCTGGTTCTAGTTTGATAGTGTCTCGAGCCAATTCAAAATAGAGCATAATTATGGATGAAATTCGAACTTTTTATTCTTTAAGAAGTAGTTGGCTACTAAAAGATTTCTGTGAGACGCGACCAATATTCGGCCTACCCATATAAGTACCATAATCAACCTCGAGTCTGTCGTGCTTACCCATTTCTAATAACCAAGGTAACGTTTGACTTATGGTAGATTCTACTAGTTCATCTTCAGTTTTTTCAACCAACAGAGTTACTTTTTGAATTCCTAGAGCTTTATATGCTGGGGTAGTTGATGATACATAAAAAATACTCTCTGCGTCGTTTTTATCTACAAACCCAAGAGTCACTGAACCCGGTGATAATGGAATGGTCAATTCTACTGTGACATTTGATGACTCAGCAGCAAGCTGAACAAACTCTTCACGTGGCTCTATGTTTAAATTTCTGGAATTTTCAAATTGGTCTACCAACATTCGAGAAAAACCATACTTAGTCCCCCCACCTATTGTCGCTAAAATAACCGCATTAGTCGGCAGCTCAACTAATGGAGCATCACCTGTAAATACTACTGTCCAACGATCACACTCCAGCCCTGCTGGAAAAAAACACCAGTTTTTTTTCCACTCAATCTGATGAATGGTTGATGATTCATACATACCAGAACTAGTCTCCACAGACACCGTCACTTTTTGATTCCAAGAATAAGTCTCAGTATTCAAAGACCACTGTACAAACAGATAAATAACGAGGAATATCGGCAATGAAGCAACAATGATTTTTGCCTTATTCCTTTTTATGTAAGATTCCATATGCAAATTATAATACACGAAACATAGTGTCTCGTGCTAGCTCGAGGATGCGGAGAGTCTCGAGTTAGAACCGTGGGTGGTTAAGGTGGGCTTGGTGGATTTAGTTATTTTCAGGTTCTGGTTTGATAGTGTCTCGGGCAGCTAACATTTCTCTCAAATCACCAAAAAATATATGTTTGATTGTTATGTTTGGGTATTTTGTTTTATGTTCTGACGCCAATCTATTTAACAATTTCTCTATTTTATCTTTTCTACCTGACCAACCTCTTATCGTTGAGTCCCATACGATATAGACTAAACCAGAATTATTAATTTGCATTCTAGCTTTTTCTAAACGTAAATTAAATTTATAAGTAAATCTATTTTCAAAATTTACATCTTCTGGAAATGGCCCAGAGTAAACAACTCCTGGTGTCGTTGATTTGTGTCGCTCTATTTCATTTGGTGGTGCGTTTATGGTTTTAACTTCAATTGAAATGCCTTTGTCCACAAGGTCTGGTGAGCCTCCTGTCACATTATCTTTTTGAAATATACCTTTAGGATGATAAGCAGCCCCAATCATTAATTCATTGAAATGATCATTGACTTCAGAATGACTTGTAATAGATTCAAACTTTTTTAGTAAAATTGATTTTTCAATCTCAGTCTTAAGCCCCACGTAAGTATTAATAACTTCTATGTAGGTTTCAGAAAACCACTCTTTCGAATCATAATATTTATCTAAATAGTTTCTCAGTCCAATTTGTACTAGGTTTTCATACATCTTTGTAATAATAACAAAACTAGCACGAAACATAGTGTCTCGTGCTAGCTCTATGATGCGGAGAGTAAGGGAATTTCTCTCGTTACACGAGCAGTATCCACCCTGGATATTTTGTTCGGCTGCGCCTCCAAACTATCGCAGTGTGGCTTCGAATCCCACGAAATAGTTTCCCAAACTATTTCTTTACTCCCCACAAACACGAACGCTGCCTTGCGGCAGCTGTGTTTGCGGGGACTAAGGGATACTCACCAGTATGGGTCATCCGATACTAAGTATTTAGTCCTATACTTTATGATGATATTTTTAGCCAAACCATTCACTCAACTTCTCTTCAAGCATTTCATCTTGGTAATAATATTCCTTTCCTATTAGACTATTTTCCCAATACTGTACATGAACACCGTTAATCTTTTTATCACCATACTGAGGGTGAGTAAAAGACGTTTCGTTGTGTAAGACACAGATGTTTCCTTTTTTTATTATATATTTTGAGATCTTTCCTTTAATAGACGTACACGGTGAGACAAAAGGTTCTTGTCAGACAAATGGGGTCAGGAGCCTTTCTTTGGACAAATGGGGTCAGGAGCCTTTCTTTGTGACAAATGGGGTCAGGAGCCTTTCTTTGGTCTACCAGATCCTCTTAAAGTTCCCGAAAGTTTAAACGTATCAACCATTCTGTTCGTCCATACTTTTGAACCAAACGGTTTGCCTTTATTAACAGAGTATCTGGTGGCATTTAAATCATTTTCAGTCTCTTTTTCGTTCACCCAATCTAGATACTGTGCTGGCACATCGTGCGGCCACAGTGCAAGTAATTTATTTTGATCCGCGGAACCCTCTTCCCTCCTCCATAGACTAGACCATTCCCAATCTTCTGAACGCTTTGTTAGCTTAGCTCTAACTGGATTACGCTCAACATAACGGCACACTTGCAGAAAATAATTATTTGATTGCACTAAAAATGATTTATATCTACCTTGATACAAGTGACCTGAACCAATTGTTTTATGGGCAACATGCCATCTCTGAGTGTGAGTCATAGTGAGCCATCCGACAAACTTTGATAAGTCCCCATCTTCTATTGGGGAAACGACCAAGTGCCAATGATTAGGCATGATGCAGTATGCGTAAATTCTAACCCTTGTTTTTTCTTGAGCTTCGGTAAGAACTTTTTCAAAGAGTATGTAGTCTTTGGGATTAGAAAAGATTTGCATTCGAGCATTAGCTCTATTGATAACATGGTATATTTCACCACCAACATCTACTCTATTCGCGCGAGGCATATA
>Ga0306910_1000921_pt1 | contig 11317 bp, 7 predicted proteins | sample AntRauMFilla2698_FD_190438 | JGI IMG/M metagenome (GOLD analysis project Ga0306910, IMG submission 190438) | Saline lake microbial communities from Rauer Islands, Antarctica - Metagenome Filla 2 #698 (v2) (version 2) | ecosystem: Environmental > Aquatic > Non-marine Saline and Alkaline > Saline ... | reverse complement strand
AGTTCCAACTCCTTCCGACAGTGAACGAAAACGTCTCGACCAAACCATGCAAAAGTTTTCTGAGCAACAACCCGACTGGCGCATTGAGCAGCTCGAAACGGGACAGGAGATCGGTTCCCTGCTCAATTATGATGAAGCTCCGCTAATTATCTCATGGATTTCAGAAAATCGCTCCGCGCTCACCCCGTGGATGACGCAATACGACACGCTTCAGCGCCGGGCGGGATTTAATCTGAATCCGCAACCACTGTTCAAGCGCACGGTAGAGACACTGGTAATTCGTCCCGATGAAGATCAGTTACAGCGCTATGGATTAACAGTTAGAGATCTCGAACAGCTTTTTGCCACGCATACCGACGGCATCGACGCAGGAACCTGGCTGAAAGATGATGAAGAGCGCACCATTCGGATTATGGAAGATAATTCGGGGCGATTTTCACTTCCACAGCTTAAACACAACGAGCGTTTTATCCCGCTTCATCTGGTGGCAGAAATTGATACCATGCTCCAGCCCGAAGTCGTTGAGCGGCGAAATCAGGCGCCGGTAAAACGCATGGTTTCATCGCTTTCGCTGTATGAATCGTGGAATCAGATTGATGAAATAGAGGCTTTTAACCGTTCATTCACCCGACAAACCGGAATTGAGCTGGAAACCGGAGGAATCATCTCTCAGCTGAAACAGTTTGTGCGCGAAATGAGCTGGCTGTTGCTGCTTTCGGTGGGATTAATTTATCTGATTCTTGCAATGCAATACGAAAGTCTGCTCTACCCTGCGATAATTCTGATTTCCGTACCTTTTGCCTGGCTTGGAGCCGTGTTAATGCTGTGGATGTTTGGCGTGAGTTTAAATATGTTCAGTTTTCTGGGAATCCTGGTGCTTACCGGAATTGCCGTGAATGACGCCATTCTAAAAGTGGATTTCATGCGGCGTTATATGGAGGAGAAAGGAGATCTGCGTCAGGCGGTATTGATGGCGGGAAAAACACGCTTCCGCCCTGTTTTAATGACAACATTCACCACGGTTTTCGGATTGATTCCCATGGTCATTCCCATCGGAGAGGGAATCGCTTATCGTCAATCGCTGGGATTTTCACTCATCGGCGGCATGATTTCAGCGACATTGCTCACGCTGGTGATTATTCCCGTTATTTTTGAGATGGTTCAGGAATGGCGTGGGAAAACGGCAGAAAAAAACTAATGTATATGTTGATATGAAGAAGATTCTAATATGATGAAACCAAGAACAATTTCGAATACTGTGCCATTTCGGACCATTGGATTTTCGGTCTTTTTTGCCATCTGCGGATTTCTCCTCCTTTCCGCCTGCGAAACCTCTTCTGATGAGAATCGTCCCGAGTTTGACGAGACGATTGAAGTCAGGCCCGAAATAGTTTTCGGTACAGCTGACACGGGATTTGTGGAGACATTTATCACCGCTCAGGGGGAAGTGGAAGCGGGACGAATATTCACGATTCAGCCGAGGATTTCGGGTTTTCTGGAACAATCCAATCTTGAAGCGGGATTGCCGCTGAAGAAAGGTGACATGTTTTTTGAGCTGGACGACAGAGAGTGGGAAATGGCGCTTCAGGAGGCAGAAATCATTCTTCAAAAGGCCAAAAGTGCCTACGCGATTGAAAGGAAAATTCGGGATGGGTTACCAACTGACACACTTTCTCTGTTGCGTGAATATGGAGTACAGGAAGCAAAAATACAGCTCGAACGGGCAAAATTAAATCTCTCCTACACAAAAATGACAGCTCCGTTTAATGGTGTGTTATCGGTTGAAAGGCAGTGGTCGCCGGGACAGTATCTCTCAGGCGGTACCGAGCTTGGAAAATTAATCGATCCATCTGATATCCGCATTCGTTTCAATGTGCTGGATGAACAGCTTGCGCAGATTGAAGTGGGGCAACGTGTGGAAATTGTGAGTCGTGGTGAAAAGCGTTTAATGGGAAAAGTGATTTCTATTTTGCCTGAGATCAATCAGACGACAAAAACGGGTCAAATTATGGCTTTACTGGATGTTGAGGATTCAGGGTTATTGCCGGGAGATTTGGTCACAGCCCGTATTTATGTCGATTCTTTTTCGGGAAAAGCCCGCCTGCCACGCGTGGCGATGCTCGAGCGTAACGAACGAACGATGGTTTTTAAGCTGAATTCTTCCACTGATGAAGTGGAGTGGGTGTATGTAAATCCGGTTGAGGTCACTGATGATTGGATTCTGGTGAATAATGAAGATATCGCACCGGGCGATACGTTTGCTGTGGATATGCATTTTACGCTGAGCCATTTGCAGAAAGTAACCCCGAAGATGACTCTTGAGGTTGGAAAATGAGCCGTAAATTTTCAAATAGAAATAGAAATGTGGTGAAAGCATCCCTAACGGGATTTACTGTTTGGTTATCACTCTTTTACCCCGGATTAAAATCCGGGGCCATGACGAGGCCGTCCCGCTGGGACTTTTTTTCTTTCAGAATTCTTAGCACAAAATTACTTAGCAAGCCAAAAAATCTTCAAATTTCCATCTTCATTTTTAACCAAAAGAACCTATTTTAACACAACTTACAAACCCGTCCCGAAAGCTTTCGGGACGGCGACATCATAATAACCACGGGTTTCCGCAACGCGATCACGTTGTGACAACCCGTGGCTATGAGCAACCAAGAACAAAGCAAAGTGCCAGCGGCACGTTTTCACTCAAACTCAAAAAACGGATTTATGAATGGATACAAGTGAAAGCATCCCTAACGGGATTTGACAGATTTGGGGATCCTTTTAATCCCCGGATTAAAATCCGGGGTTATGGCGAGGCCGTCCCGCCGGGACTTTTTCCTGTGCTTAGTAATAAGCCCTAAATCGATTACACAGCAAGAAATCTGCTCTCAAAAAACCAAAATTCCATTTTTGATTTAAACAAAGAACTTAACCTAATACAACTTACAAACCAGTCCCATTCGGGACGGCGACATCATCGTAACCCCGGAATTCATTCCGGGGATAATGAACAAAACAAAAAAGTTAAGTGCCAGCGGCACGCTTTCACTTAGCATTTTAAAACACAACAAATACAAAGAGGTACCCTCATGGCCAACACATATACTCAGATTTACATACAAACAGTATTTGTGGTGAAGTACCGACAGGCACTCATTCAGCCTGAATGGGAGCATGATCTGCATCGGGTGATTGGTCATCAAATCAACGAACAAGGAGGAAAATCCATTATCGTAAACGGCATCTCCGATCACGTTCATTGCTTCTTTCATCTCAAACCTACACAAAACCTATCTGAGATGATGAAACACGTAAAATCCAAAAGCTCTAAATGGATTAACGATCAAAAATTCCTAAAACACCACTTTTCCTGGCAATCCGGTTTTGGCGGATTCAGTTACGGACACTCACAAAAATCTCAGGTCTATAATTATATCCACAATCAGAAAACCCATCATCAAAAATCTCCTTTGCTGAAGAATATCAAAAACTGCTCAATTCCTTCGAAATCGACTACAACGAGCAATATCTCTTTCACAAACCTGAATAAAGTAACATTTACATGAGTTTGATTAATAAAGTGAGCATTGTTGGCTATATAAAAAGTTTGTCTTCTAATATTCGCCCAATCAACCCTTTCCGCCGGCCGGCGGACCGCTTCGCTGCTCAGGATGGATTGGGCTGGCTTCAATAATAGTGCATTAATGAATTTTAAACACTTTATTGAATATTTTAGAATCGAATTCACGTTATTTAGAATTTCCGCAATCTGAATTCCAACCAATCACATAGCACCGGAAACAAACTTCGCGCTCTTTTCCAGCGTCGTTATGGTATTTTGTTGAGTTACGCCATGCTTGTTATCATCGGCACCGTGTTTTTCACCAAAATTCCCGTTGAGCTCACGCCCGATGTCTCCCTTCCCAGCATCACCGTAAATTATTTTATGGGACGAACCTCGCCAGTAGTCATGGAGCAGGAAGTGACCCGCAAAGTGGAGTCAGCCGCCAATCAACTTCGAAACGTAGAGAACATTACTTCCCGCACTGAAGAAGGCCACAGCAGCGTCACAATCTCTTTTTCACGCTCAGATGTAGTTGATTTTCGCATGGTGGAACTTTCCGAGCTTCTTTCAGCACTCCGCGATGATCTCCCCGCTTCGGTTCAACAGCGGCCGATTCAAAAATCAATTCCCGATAATCTGGAAGAAAATCGTACGTTTTTATCACTCTCCGTCACCGGAGAACAAAGCCGCAGTAATCTGAGTGAATTCGCCCGAAAGGAGCTGCAAATTCCCATTAATGGAATGAATGGCGTGGGCGATGTTACCATAAGTGGTGTAAGAGAACCTGTGCTCGCTATCACGTTTGACGAATCGATGCTCCGACGATATCAGGTTTCTGTGAGTGAAATTCAGTCGCGCATTATCTCCCGTTTTAAATGGAATCCCGCCGGAATTATCCGTTCATCAGGAAATGAATGGAGTTTGGTAATTCCGCCCGCATTCACTTCACCCGCTGAAATTGAACAGTTTCCTATTTCTGTTGCCGATGATCTAACTGTTCCCCTGTGTGCTCTCGCCTCCGTTTCTGTGCGTGATTATCCGGTAAAATCGCTTCGGCGTGTCAATGGAAATCCATCTATCACCCTCACTGTCACCAAAGAGATCGGCGCCGATGCGTTGCTGCTTTCCGATCAGATTTACGCTTTTCTCCATCAAGTCCGGGCCGAAACTGAGAATATTACCATTCGGGTGGATATCGACAACACCAAAGAGCTTCGCGAGCAGCTGGCCGATCTTGAAAATCAATCACGCTTCAGCCTCGTTTTTGTATTTCTGGTGCTGCTCATTTTCATCCGGGAGTGGAAAGCGCCGCTTACTATTTTGGGAAGTATTGTGCTGAGCTTACTGCTCTCCGTCAGTGTGCTCTATCTGCTCGACTACACCCTTAATATGTTCACGTTAGCAGCTCTGACCATCTCCATCGGAATGCTGGTCGATAATGCTATTGTAGTCTATGAACATCTACATAAAAATCTGCCAGAATCCCATTCTGATCGTTTGAATCACGTAGTTTCAGGATTGCCTCACGTGGTGGTTCCCGTTCTTGGCAACACGTTAACCACGATCGGAATTTTCATCCCGCTTCTTTTCACCATTCGGTCGCTGCTCTATTTTTTAGAACCGCTCGGAGTGGCTCTCACCATCACGCTCTTAGCCTCTGTGGTGGTTTCACTTACATGGATTCCTTACGTGCTCATTTGGCTGGCACCGGCTTCAAAGTCCGGGACTAAATCTGCTTTATTGCAAAAGTGGAGATCTTTTTCACCTTCAAAGATATTAAAGAAAAATTTACGCAGATCGGTTTTAATCTGGTTTTACTGGCGTCAAAAATTGCGCTGGGTAATCCTCGCAATACTTCTGCTGGGATTTGGACTTCCGCTGTATCTTATTCCTCATCATGAACCAAATCCATCAATGACTCAATCTGCTGATCAAGAGAAAGACTCTTTTTCCTTAAAGAATTTATGGTTCTCAGTCAGGTCAGAATATGAACAGATTCGGGATGATATTGAACCGTGGCTGGGTGGAATTTCGTATCAATTTTATACCGGCACTTATTTTGGAGAGGGATTTTCAAGAGACTTTGAAGAACGTGATTTAACGGTGTACATCAGAACTCCCGTCGGTTCTCCCCTTGAAGAAATTGATAAAATCGTAAAACGATTTGAGGCTATTGCCACGCCCTATTCCGATGAACTGGATTACATTGAAGCGCGGGTTTCTGAATATTTTGGCGGATCGGTAGTGTACAGATTCAAAGAAGGCGCTGATATGCGTCCCGCTCCGTACATGCTCAAAAGCGAAGCAAGCTACCTTGCCGCCCGCACCGGAAACACGGGGATTTCTGTATATGGTTTCGGGGAAGGATTCTCAACCAGTCTGCATTTCGGGGTATCCTACAATTTCAGAGTGCAGATGAGCGGATATTCCAGTGATCAGCTTCGTGAGTTAAGTCTTGAGCTAAAACGCAGATTGCAAAAAAATTCCAGAATCCGAAGCGTGGATATTAACCTGAGCAACTTTTTCCGCCGTGGAGATATGTATCGCTATGTGATTCGACTCAACGACGCCGAACTTGCCCGCCGGGGACTCACCCGAAGAGCTGTGGTTCAGGAATTACAGCCTGAAATCAACACAGAAAATCTGCTCGGACGTATTGAATTTCAGGGTGAACCGATGTTTGTGATGACGCAAATAGTTCAGCCACAGCAAAAAGCCACATCAGATTTAATGAGCCGCCCACGACAAATAAACGGACAGAATCTGAACTTAAATGAGATTGCGTCTCTGCAAAAAGAGCGGATTAATGCGCGAATAGATAAAAATAATCAGGAGTACACGCGAACTATTGGCATTGAGTATCTGGGAGCGCATCGTTTTGGAAAAGAATTAATTGAGGAGGTTATCTCAGAATTTCCCGTACCGCCGGGCGTGAGGCTTGAAATTCCACAAGGATTTCGTTTCGGGGATGAAGAAGACAAAACCTTTGCCTTATGGGCACTTTTGCTGGCGGCTCCGCTGATTATCTGGCTCATCACCGCATCGCTGCTTGAGAGCTGGCGTGACGCCCGGGTAATTCTGGCCATCATTCCTCTGAGCTTAACCGGTTTGATGGGAATTACGCTTTTTGAGGATCTCGCCTTCGGTCAGGCTGGTTGGTCGGCTGCCCTGCTACTGGCTGGAATTGCCGTAAATAATGGAATTTTGCTGCTTCACCGAAAAAAGGATTATGAATTATCAGGCATCAACGGAGTTAGAAAATGGTGGTATGTGTATAAGGATCGTTCACGCGCGGTTTTGCTCACCACACTCACAACCATCGCCGGACTCCTTCCCATGCTTCTCTGGAGATCGAACGAATTCTGGTACACCCTCGCCCAATTTATAATCTGGGGATTGGTGGCAAGCACATTGCTGATTTTGTTATTTATGGGGAGTTGGGAGAAAGGGGTAAAGTTTTAAGCTCAGAATTCCTGACTAAACGTAAGGGTACGTGTCGTAAAATTACAAAAACCAACCCATCCAGTCCGCCAGCTCTGCCGTCCCGCATTTCGGGCTGGCTTTCAAAAGCTCGTCGATTGCGATTTTGGATTTTGGTAAGCTATTTGCCTCCTCGCACATACTTTGGGGACTTTCCTAACCCCGGGTTCCACAACGTGATGCCTTTGGCATATTCGAGGTGCTGATCTTTTTTTTATTGTTGATTTTGTCTTAAAGCGTAATTTTTTGGCGTTGATTTAGCCAACCCGGGGCTATTGTTGTTTACTTCCTTCGGAATTGATGTAAGACCATACTTTATTCTTGATGCTAAGTTTTTGATATAGCCCGAAGATTTCAGAAATCGAAAGCCAACTACATCCAAAATAAGTTTCAAAAACTTTCGATACGGGCGATTTCTTGTTGAATCTTCTATAAGACCATACGGCCTTTTTTTCTCATAAAACACAGCTATCAAATTTTAAATCGATGATCGAATCCAATTACGCCTGTTTTAGAATCGAACTCAAATTAATTGTTTGCTCATTTCCCTACTCATACCCAAAATTCGACAGCTGTTGATCGTTGTTTCGCCAGTTTTCTCTGACTTTTACAAAGAGCTGGATATGAACCTGTTTTCCGAGGAATTGCTCAATCTCTTTTCTTGCTTGAACCCCGATCTTCTTGATGGCCGAACCGCCTTTACCGATGATGATTCCTTTTTGTGATTTTCTGTCCACGATGATATCGGCGTGAATACGATCAATCTTCTCTGACTCATCGTACGAAATAATATGAACGGCGGTTGAGTATGGAATCTCTTCTCTGAATTGATGAAATATCTGCTCGCGGATCATCTCCCCTATAAAAAATCGTTCGGGATGCTCACTTACCATCTCTTTGGGATAGAACGGCGGGCCTTTGGGCAGGTCTTTCCTGAGCAGTTCAACCAATCCTTCGGTCCCGATTCCTTTTAGCGCCGAAACTGCCATAATCTCTTTCCAGTCGCAGCGGTCTTTATAGCGTTCAATCAACTTGAAAACCTTTTCCTGATCTATCATGTCAATTTTGTTGATGATGAGGAATTTGGGCTGATGAAATTCATTGAGCTGCTCAAAAGCGTAATCGGGATAATCGGGTGAAGTAGCATCCACCATAAACAGAATGACATCTGCCTCACGCTGCGCCTGTTCCACGTAATTCATCATAGTCTGCTGCAGCTTGTACCTCGGATTGATGATTCCGGGCGTGTCGAGGAAAATCATCTGCACATCTTCTTCCGAGTAGATCCCAATTACACGGTTTCGCGTCGTTTGGGGTTTATCGGAGGTTATGGAAAGTTTCATCCCGATAATTCCGTTCAGAAGCGTGGATTTCCCCACATTTGGCTTTCCAATTATGGCGATGTAGCCGGATTGATGGGTTTCAGCGTCGAAATTAAGTAGATGGTCGAAGTTCATTATCCGTACCTCTCAACTAAATCAGACATTTTTTTTACAGAATTTCCTAATCCATGAAATAATGCGTGCGAAATGAGAGCGTGCCCGATACTGACTTCATGCAGATCAGGAAGCCGTTTGAGTAGTTCCTCCGTATTCTCAAAATTGAGTCCGTGTCCGGCGTGGACTTTCATACCATTGCTATGTATTAATTTTGCCGCTTCTTCCAATCTTTTGAGTTCGGTTTCTTGCTCTTCTGCGTTCTTCGCGTTGGCATAATTTCCCGTATGTAATTCAACAGCAAATACTCCGAGTTCTGCGGCTTTTTCAATGTCTTCTGTCACAGGATCGAGAAATAAACTTATGGGCACTTCTGCTTCATCGAGCTTCATTTTTGCTCTTTTTATCTTTCTAAAAACACCATCGGCCCGCAAATTGAGTCCGCCTTCGGTGGTAAGTTCTTCACGTGATTCCGGCACCAGCGTTGAGAGGTACGGTTTCATTTCGGCGCAGATAGAGATCATCTCATCGGTGGCAGCCATCTCAAAATCGAGTAGTGTGTCAAGTTCGCCCTTAAACGCGGCAACGTCTTCATCTTTTATATGCCTGCGATCTTCACGTAAATGAAAGACAATACCCGCGGCACCATTTCTGAGGCAAATCTTAGCAGCCTCCAGCACAGATGGATATCCCTCACCGCGCGCGTTTCTTAGGGTTGCTACGTGATCGATGTTTACAAGAAGTCGAGCCATATTTTGTCGATATTCGTTGGTTTGTGTAATTTGTGCCGTAATGACCATGTTAAAAGCTACACAAAATACGATTTTTAGACTGATACTGAATAATCCATTCCATGAAAGTAATTGAACACTACAAACAGGCAACCGATCCACTTATTTCATTTGAAATAATTCCCCCTAAAAGAGGCTCATCTATTAAAGGTGTATTTGACGCTCTTGATCAGATAAAAAAGTTTAATCCTCCCTTTATCGACGTCACTTCCCACGCTGCCGAAGCTTATTACGAAGAACAGCCCGACGGAACGATTAAGCGTCATGTTAAGCGTAAACGCCCCGGGACCATTGGTTTATGCGCCGCTATCAAACATCGTTATGGTGTTGATCCTGTTCCGCATGTCATCTGTCAGGGATTTACCCGCGAAGAAACGGAAGATGCGCTCATAGAGCTCAACTATCTTGGCATCAACAATGTACTGGCTATTCGGGGCGACGGTACCAACGCTCCCAAAAAAGTTTCCAAAGATCGCACGGTAAATAATTTCGCTGTCGATTTGGTAAAGCAGATTGAAGAGATGAATGAAGGAAACTTTCTCGAAGATTTGATCGATGCTGAACCCACCACTTTTTGTGTCGGAGTGGGTGGCTATCCTGAAAAACATTTTGAAGCCCCGAACCTCGATTGGGATATTCGCCATCTGAAGGCAAAAGTGGACGCAGGAGCGGATTATATTGTGACACAAATGTTCTTCGACAACGAGAAGTTTTTCGATTTTGAGCGTCGATGTCGTAACGCAGGGATTGAAGTGCCCATCGTGCCGGGATTGAAAGTTTTGACGCGTGAACGCCATATTACCTCGTTGCCAAAAGTCTTTTTTGTGGATTTCCCTGTTGAACTGACCGATGCCATCGCTGCTAATCCTGAAAATGCCCGTCAGGTTGGAATCGACTGGACGGTGAAACAGTGCGAAGAATTACTCGAGCATGGGGTTTGCGGGCTGCATTTTTATATTATGGCAGATCCGAGTCCTGCTGTTGAGGCTATCGAACGACTTCCCCTGGGACAAAAGTTGATGGCTAAGTAAGTAAGTTGGTGGCCACAATGATCTCATCGGGCGACTGGACCTGCCGTATTCTCTGTACCATTAACACATTACCTATCATCTAAAAAAACCAGCACTGCCAAGTGTCGTCCGGTGAGTTTATATGGCCTGTCTTCGAGCATACTTAAAAGACTTCAGAAATCACCGTAGTTAAAATGAAAGAACCCGATAATCGTCCAAAATGTATTCGAAGGGATTTCGGAAGTCGGTTTTTGATGCTCGAGTTGAGGTAAGCCAGTGTAGGTAAGCCAAACCTGGTTGCAATGCTCGTCGATAAGATTTTGGATGATAGTCGGTAGTAAAAGCCTCCTCGCCTTTTTTATCTATTTTTTAAACCCCCGGGTTAAAAAATAGCATCTGTCTGTTACCATTTGCTCTATCCTGACAATGATTGATGTCTTAGCGTTGATGTGACCCACCCGGGGTTATTGATGTGGCGTCCGCTTCGGGACTTTTTTACTGAGTTTCAGAACACTGGAAAAAGACTTCTTAAATCATAGTACATAAAATGGAAAATGGATATAATTTTTTAACTACTTGAAGTGTTTTCGTAATTCGTGGTCAATAGCTGAGAATCTTTCCATCATTCAATTTTTCTATTTTTGCTTAACCAATAAACATTTTCACATTCTGCATTTCTGAACAAGCTCTTTTATTATATATTCTCATTTAGATGAATAACAAAATTGAATGGACATTTAAGCTGCCATGAACAAAAAAGGGTTGACTATGAATCGATCATCACGGTTATGGATTGGGGTTTCGTTGCTTGTGGCAGTGGCGCTGTCAGGTTGCGCATCAAGCAGTGGACCAAATATGAAAGAAGTCCGCTATGTGCAAAAAAAGCTGGAAATGGAATATACGAACTGGAAAGGTACTCCTTATCGTCTCGGCGGTGAATCTAAAAACGGGGTAGATTGCTCTTCATTGATTCAACAGGTGATGAACCGGCAGTTTAAATTGAATTTACCCCGGACAACCCGACAGCAGATCAGAACGGGA
>Ga0306910_1000920_pt1 | contig 11319 bp, 10 predicted proteins | sample AntRauMFilla2698_FD_190438 | JGI IMG/M metagenome (GOLD analysis project Ga0306910, IMG submission 190438) | Saline lake microbial communities from Rauer Islands, Antarctica - Metagenome Filla 2 #698 (v2) (version 2) | ecosystem: Environmental > Aquatic > Non-marine Saline and Alkaline > Saline ... | reverse complement strand
ATTCTTTAGCAGGTAGTATGCAAGAAGTGAAACTATTAGCAAATTAACATTTACTTATCCAACCTACCACAACCTTACCTAAAAATAAATCATACTCATCGGTTCATTGATGAGCTATTTGAGCAAGCTTCTTGAGGTAACCAGTTTGAATATTGAGCTCTGATATCCGCACTTCCTGCAGTTGAACTAACGGTCATACTTCCCCCTAATATCCGCCAGATTCTCCCTCATCACCTGCTCGGAAGCTGCTATCCAGTCTTTTACTGAATCGTAGTCTTCTCTGTGCATTTCGTCAAGGACTCGCATATGAAGATTGGCATTGAGGTTGTATTTCCAATCGCTGGGTTGAAGCGTATTGTAGGCGCCCTCAATTACAATGGGGACGATGGGGACATTGGCTTCCTCAGCCACCAGAAACGCACCGGGTTTGAATCGCATAATCTTGTTATCGCGGCTTCGGGTACCTTCAGGGAAAATAATAACTGAAATGCCGTCCTCAAGAACAGGCAGTGACTTACGAACAAGATCCGAAACCGAGCCTTTTCCGCGTTCAATGCTGATCTGCTTGCTCATCTTCATGAACCAGCCCATAATCGGGATTTTAAAGATCTCAGAACGAGAAACCCATTTGTAGTCAAATGGCAGATTGGCGTGCATGGGCATATCCATGAAGCTCTGATGATTGCTTATTACCACCGCGCTGTGATCTTTGGGGAGCTTCTCCTTTCCCTCAATTTCAAATTTCCAGCCGGGTGACATATACATCATCCATTGCCCGAACCACACCATAATGCGATGGCAAACCACTCTGTTTTTATCAAACGGAAACGTAACGATAAACGCCAGTCCTACCGTGAACAAAATGGTCACGAACAGAACTAATGTGAAGGCCCAGATGAGGGCACTTCCTATGTATATGATCATAAATTCGGGTTAATTTCTGCGTTTTTGCCACCAGGTTCCGGTGAATCTACCTCCTCCTGATTCAACCTTGGCTGTACCGACGGCTGAAGTATTTTTCTTCGATTCCGCTATTTCCCGGATCAACGCGGCAATAACAGGTGCGGTTGATTCTTTTTCAGTATTTGATTTCCATCCTAATTTTTTGGGATCGAAATGGTCTTTTACAAAATGCGTATCATACACACCACTTACAAATGACTCGTGTTTCATCACGTAATCGCAGAACGGAATAGTGGTCTCAATACCGCTGAGCTCGAAGGTTTGCAGCGCGCGCTTCATTCTGGCAATCGCTTTGGGTCTGTCCTCGCCGTAGGTGACGAGCTTCGCTATCATAGGATCGTAGTTTATAGAAACTTCACTTCCCTCCTGCACGCCCGTATCCAAACGAACGCCGGCTCCCTGTGGCTGTCGGAAATGCGTGATCTTTCCCGTGCTTGGCAGAAACTGATCTGCAGGATCTTCGGCGCTGATACGGCTTTCAATAGCGTGGCCTCTGAGCTGAATGTCATCCTGCTTAAACGGCAATTCATCCCCGTTGGCAACCATAATCTGCAATTTCACAAGATCCACGCCCGTCACAAGCTCCGTAACCGGATGCTCAACCTGAAGGCGTGTATTCATTTCGAGAAAATAGTGATTGCGATTTTTATCCACCAAAAATTCCACCGTTCCGGCTGAATAATATCCACAGGCTTTGGCCGACTGAATAGCTGTTGAGGCAATTTTTTCTCTGAGTTCATCATTTACAAACGGACTCGGCGCTTCCTCCACCACTTTTTGATGCCGCCGCTGAATAGAGCATTCTCTGTCGTACAGATGAATCACATTTCCATGCTGGTCGGCGATAATTTGAATTTCGATGTGATGGGGTTCTTCGAGATATTTTTCAACATACACCCGATCGTCGCCAAAAGCGTTTTTCGCCTCTGATTTTGCGCCGCGAATGCCGCTTTCAAACTCGTCGGGTTTGTAGATAATGCGCATTCCTTTTCCGCCACCACCGGCAGCGGCTTTCACGAGAACGGGAAACCCAATCTCTTCGGCTATTTTCTTGGCTTCCTCAATATCTTCTAACGCTTTAGTTGATCCGGGAGGTAGTGGAATGTTATGTGATTCCATGAGCGTACGAGCCTCGGTTTTATCTCCCATCAAGTTAATGGCGTTGGATGGCGGTCCGATGAAAGTGATGTCATTATCCTTACACAACTCGGCGAACGTGGCGTTTTCACTAAGAAATCCATATCCGGGATGAATGGCATTAGCTCCAGTCTTTTTCGCGGCGTCGATGATCTTTTCCATCACCAGATAACTTTTGCTTGAGGCTGATTCCCCGATGTGCACCGACTCATCGGCATATCGGGCGTGAAGGGCATTTTTATCAGCATCTGAATACACCGCAACGGTGGGAATGTCCATTTCGCGACAGGTTTCCATAACCCGGATGGCAATTTCGCCTCGGTTGGCAACTAACACTTTCTCAATCATAACCGCATTTTTTAAAGTACAAGGGGCAGTTCATTAATCCAATGCACAGCTGTTATTTTCACAAAACTGTAACAGTCCAGCCATGCTTCCTTAAGGTACAAAAACTAACATTTGAGAGCTATCTAAATTGAGGTTATGATGAGGATATTACCAAAGACATCCGAAGTCATGGTCCTGTAGTTTTAAACACCTAAAACTCATTTAGAATGTTATCAAAGAGACTCCGGAAGTCAAACTATTGCACGGGCTTAAAAGAGTGTTATGATCTATGCGAATTTTGAATAACGCAGCCTTGAATTGCAATTTATCTTGCCACCAACTTCTCCGCCCTCTCAGTCAGTGTCGATGTAGAATTTTGCCCTGAAGGAATTTCCTGCCTCCACTGACAGCTCTCGCTGTTGGGATTTTTGGGCCTGAAGTGCAATACAGGCGGGAGAGCATTTCCCCTCACAAACAGCTAAAGCAAGGCCCACTGCTCTCCTGCCAACCAACTTTTGAATGCACAAAATCAAAATCAGGAGAGCTGGCTCCGCTGCCTTTAAAGTGATTTATGTGACGGATTTTACCAGCGGAGACTGAGAAGACAAAAACATCACTAAATTGAAAATGCATTGCCACATTAATTCTTTCTGTAAGGTTTTCACTAATCCTGCGTCTATAATTATAAAAAGACGATGAAAACTTTTACTCAAATCGCCCGCAAATTACGAAAGAGGATGACACCCGGAGAGATCTGTCTTTGGCAAAAAATACGGCGGAACCAGCTCGGTTTTAAAGTCAGAAGGCAACACCCAATTCCACCTTTTGTGGTTGACTTTTATGTTCAACCGATATCTTTAATTATTGAGATTGACAGAAGTAGTCACGATGCCTCTGATCAAATTAAGAAGGACAAAGCGAGACAAGAGATGTTAGAATCATGGGGATTTACTGTGATTCTATTCAGTGAATCACAGGCACGAAACAATACAGATTTGGTAACAGCTGAAATTCAAAACACGGTTGATTCTTTGATGAATAATAATCGCTTTTGAATAGTAATTGTAGCCAATTGGAAGTCTTCGCCCTCTCAGTCAGTGTCGGTAAACTTGTGGCTAATGGAAAATTAATGAGCTCCACCGACAGCTCTCCCATGGTGAATATTTTGCCCCAAACTACGCTCCCAAGCGGGAGAGCAGTGACCAACACAAACAGTTGAGTTGGGCCCACTGCTCTCCTGGCAATCGACTTATGAATGCACAAAATAAAAATCAGGAGAGCTGGCTCCGCTGCCTTTAAAGTGGTTTATGTGACGGATTTTACCAGCGGAGACTGAGAGGAAAAAGACAGCACTCCACCTTGAGAAAAGCACAGTGGTCTTCCCCGCCCTCTCAGTCAGTGTCGATCAACTTGTGGCTAATAGAAAATTAATGGGCTCCACTGACAGCTCTCCCTGCTGGGGTTTTTGGGCCTGTAGTTATTTTTTGGACGGGAGAGCAGTGGCCTGCACTAACTGTTGAGTCAAAATCACCCTTCCAATCTTACCACAGCATTTCTCAGAAAATTCGGAATTACCGTGTCGAAGGTTTTTTGGATGGCTTGTTTGTTGTTTAATCTCATCATGATCTGATCGTATTTTGCCATGCCGTGAGCTTGAATAATTTTCTCTTTTTGTTCGGGAGTCCTGAAGTGATCTTTCATGCTTTCGGGATCAGCTTCGGGGTGAAACTGTACTCCAACGATATCGGGCGTAAACCGAATGCCTGTTACCGCTCGTTCAAGGGCTATGTGCGGACGGATTTTTTCAAGCGACAGGATTTTCATGCCGCGTTTTTTCATGGCGCTCACCTGTGGCTGAACGACCTGATAATCTCTGAAATCAGCCACATAAAACGGGTTTGTTAATCCATTATAAATTGGATCATGCTTTCCGTCCGGTGTTTTGTATATGGATGTGATCCCGAATGAGGTAGATCGGCGTTCCCGTACCACAGCAAGCTTCAATTGATGTACAATAAGCTGAAAGGAGTAGCACACGAGCAGCATCCCCTTCTTGGAATTGTAGCGATTGTTGTGATCAATTATGCTGTCAATCAAGTGGGCAAAATTTCCGGTCCACTCTCCTTTTTGTGTCTGAACAACGGGACTTCCCGGTCCGCCAGTGCTTAAAAACAGATCGAAATTTTCAACAGATTGTGGCATCTCATTTTTCTGCCGGGCCTCAAAAATCTCATACTCAAAATGAGCAAATTCGTACTCGCGCTCTAACAGCTCTTTAATACAGCGCATTCCCTGGTTTTCAACGCCATCATACATATCAATGATGGCCACTTTGTAAGTAGGTTTCGCCATGATGTTGTCAGGTGTGTCTTAGGATAAACATGGGAATGGAGCCTCCACCGGATGTTACATTTGCCAAACGGTGAGCTGTTGTTCTGGTTAAACATCCTCCAATGAGCGGCCCATTCAGATATGGGGCTAAATCTACCAATGTTGGATAACTTTTCCACTCATCATTTTTGCGCAGGTAAAAAGCTTCCCGCTTAACCCGCACAACTTCCTGAACCACAAAGCCTTCCAAAACGGCAAGCCTAACCGCGTCTTCCCATTCAGACTCCGTTAATTCTTCACCAATTGAAACACCTTTTCCTCCGTACGAATCGTTGGGTTTTAACACGAACTCATCTTTATTTCGCGTCACGTAATCGACCAGATCGATCACCCTTTTCCCGAATCTTGTTTTTCGGTAGGTGAGTTTTCTCGTCCACGGAATATGTTTTCGAATTGCTTCAAGCTGTGAGGTGCTCAGAATGCAGTTATAATCTCTGTCGGTGAGCAGTGAAAAAATACTTTTCTTGTGGACCAAATTTGATCTGAACGTATTCAAAAAGCAGGTTTTTTGAGCTTTGTATCCCCCTAAAAGTGCCTGACATTCATCCTCCATTTCAAAATAATCGTTGGTCAGAAGTCGGCGATACAAGATATCTATGCGTTTGCCTTCCCCGTAAAGCCACCCATCCCGTAATTCTAACTTTCGGGGATCCGTTATCACACACTCCATTCCCTTTGCCTTCAAATATTGTTGAATAAGTGTGAACTCATGTCGCGTTGGAATGTTGAGTTTATCAACAATAGCAAATACAGGTTTTATCTCTGTTCCGCCAAACTCTTCGCGATACACGCGCATCAAACCCTGAATGAGATGCTGAAGCGGATCAACAAAACGAACAGGGAATTTTTTAATAAACTGTTGAAAGGTTTCAAGCTCAGGATACAATACTGAAAGTTTTGAAAGATATGCTGCTCCCGCGGGTGATTCACCGTTGATCTCCATAAATCGAAACGAATCATCGGTCATAAATGCATCGAAACGAGCCGTGGCTGATAGTCGGATAACATTGGTGGGGATTTTGATCAGCTCTCTTTCAGCTGGCGTAATACCCAATTCAGAAAGGACGGACTCGCGGTCCAAAAAGTGATCAGCTATCTTGAGAACGGCCTGTCTAATTAAATAAACGGCATCCTGAAGCTCGCTGTATGCTTTCTCGGTGAGTAACGTCGGGCGAATTGACAGTGAAAGCGGACGATCACCAAATAAAATATTTTCCTGACGCTGACGTTTAAGCAGGTGATTCAGATCATCATCAGAGCGATCAATATTATCCCTGATCAGTCCATTGTAGTACTGTATGGCCTCAAACGCCTTGGTATTGAACATCAAATATGGTTCATGATGGAGAATTCTGAGGTCAAACCTTAAACGATGTGACTGGCGATCATCTTCTTCCAGGTTTCCCAATCATGCCCGTTGGTATTCTTCCAAATATCAAGAATGTGTGGAATATCCTTGTTATCCATAATCTTACTCATGTTCTCATTTTCGGGGAGGCAATTATCATGCTCACCACAAACAAGGCGAATATCAAGATTTCTGATCTCCTTCAGCAGGCGTTCGTCATTTAGATTTGGAAGATATTCTCCGGGGTTGTTGTAGTACACATTATCATCAAAAAATTCATCGAGAAACGATCTGATATCGTACTGACCTCCCATCGTAATAACTTTGCCGATTTTGTGAGGATATTTCAGGGCAACATTCAGCGCGTGATAGGACCCAAAATTACACCCGGCGCTGATAATGTAGGGGTTAGATGAATTTTCTTCGATATACGGAATCACCTCGTGGCGGATAAAATCATCGTATTGACGGTGACGCATTATGCGCACATAGGGATCAACTACTTTGTTATGAAAACTTTCGTTATCAACCGAATCGATACAATAGACTGTATTATGGCCGTTTTCTAATTGGTAGCTGAGGGAATCGATCATTCCAAAATCTTCCCATTCAAAAAAACGTCCCATGCTGGTGGGAAACGCGAGAACGGGTACACCGCCATTTCCAAAGATGAGCATCTCCATCTCTCTTCCCAATGAGGGGCTCCACCATGTGTGATAAACTCTTTCCATACCTTTCTCTAAAGTCTTCTCTCAAAAAAAATGTTCATTCAATTCGATAGAATTAAATTTACAAATTTTAAAACAGAACTCGCATCAAAGTTGTTCCTGTGTGGGATATTAATTTGGGAGACGGGATTTAGAATTCAGAATTCAGAAGGCAGAAGGCAGAATTCAGAATTTTAGAAGTCAGAATTTTGGGGTTCTTAATTTTTGGACTTTGGGTAGCTATGTTTCGAAGCCTCCATCATGAGCAGCAAAGCGTCCGTCGAAGGATTATTGGGAATAGTTAAAATCAGGACTAACTATTGGTTAAAGCCACTTAGGCGTAATACGTTTGTACCTTAGTTAACTGCGTCTCGCCACCCTTCGATGGGACTCAGGATGGATTTATGGGCGGAAGCCTCCATCATGAGCAGCGCAGCGTCCGTCGAATGATTATTGGGAATGGCTTAAATTAAGACTGCCTGATCTGCATACCACTTTGAGGCAATACGTATGGGCCTTAGTTAATACGCCTCGCCACCCTACGATGGGACTCAGGATGGATTACCTCGCTCAATCCATCAGATATGAGCGGACTAATGATGCGGGTAGTATAGAGAGTTTTTCTGTGGTGTTGAGGTAAACTCGTTCGTTAAGTATTTCGTAATTTTTTTCTTCAACTTTGTCCAGAATGCGGGCGTAGTTGTATCTGGCCAACCAAACCGGCAGACGACTATCCCTACTCAGCATGCCAATTCCGTCTTCAGCTGATTCATAATAGCGTCTCGCCCGATCAACCTGATACTTGATTAATGCTTTAATTTCGCTGTTATGTTTTTTCTCAAATAACATCTCTTCAGTTACGCCAAATATGTCCATCTCCTCCTTAGGCAGATAGATGCGGTTGCGGTCGAGATCTTCTCCAATATCACGAATAATATTGGTCAGCTGCATCGCGATTCCTAAATCAACTGCTCGTTGCAGGGCTTCTTTGTTGCTGTATCCAAATATTTCGCTTGTCATCAATCCAACAACCGACGCTACTTTATAGGAGTAGTCGTATAATTCATCAAAATTTGCATATCTGTTTTTACTCAGATCTGTACTAACGCCATCAATTAATTTCAGCGCGTGATCGCATTTTACTGAATAAGTTTTGAGGGTGTCACAAACAGCCATCAATATTGGATTGTGAGCGATACCATAATCCCAGGCGTTTTTCACTTCATCCCGGATTCGATCAATATTTTGAGCTATCTCATCTTTAGAAATTTTCTTTTCAAACGCAAGATCCTCTGCCTCATCCACCGTGTCATCTATATATCTGCATAGAGCATAAATCGCAAAAATGGCACGCTGTTTATGATTTGGGAGAAATCGGGTCGCAAAATAAAACGTCTTTGCGTGATCTTTGGTTATAAAACGGCAATACTTATACGATGCACGTAGCTCAGGGTCTGTAATTTCATTGATTACAGATTTGTGAAATTGGGTTTTTTCATATAGCGGTCGCAGGGTCAATGCTTTTGTCATTTGGATAACACACGTCAAATTTTAATGATATCTGACAAAAATAATGCTCTGCTTTCTGAAAGCGTTCCCAGATGTACGCATTTTTTTATAAATTCAACCCAGTTTGAGTCAATTTTAATTGAATTATGATCTAATCTGGTTCAGCAGGTACGTTTAAATGAATAAGAAAATCACCATTTACGATGTAGCAGAACAAGCAGGCGTAGCAATATCAACGGTTTCGCGTGTATTAAACAAATCCCCCTACGTTTCTGACGCTACAAAAGAAAAGGTTGAGAAAGCAATTAACGAATTAAATTTTCGCCCTCAGGTTAACGCTCGAAAATTAGCGAGTAAAGAGGCTCAAACAATTTCTATTGCCGTTCCAACTTTTACCACTCCTTTTTTCAACGAATTATTAAAGGGAGTTAAAGATCAGATATCCACCCTCGATCTCGATTTCATTATCTATAATACCGGATCGAATGACGCAAAGGATCAGCTGGTAAAATTTCTTGACAGAGGGACGCCCGATGCCATCATTGTTTGCTCTATTGAAGTGGATAATAAAGTCGCCCAGCTTCTGAAATCCCTCCATATCCCCATTGTCTTAGTTGATACAAAACACACAGAGTTTGATTATTTCTTCTGGGATAACTACAAAGGCGGTTATTTAGCCGGACAGCATCTTGCACGTCAGGGTTTTCTCGATATCGGGATGATTAAATCTCATGCTACCGGTCAATATATCAATGACCGTGAGCGAGGGTTTATCCAGTCGATGAAGGACTATAAAATCAAAATCGATCCTGACAATATTGTTCAGGGTATTACTGAAAAGCACTCAGGTTTTAGTGAAGAAGCCGGTTACGAAGCTATACACATCTATAACGATCAAAATCACATTCCCGAAGCCATCTTCAGTGCCAACGATACCATCGCTATCGGAGCCATGCACGCCTTGAAAGAACTCGGAAAATCTATTCCCGATGATGTTTGCATTATGGGATACGATAATATTAAAATTTCTCGATACCTCGAGCTTACCACCATCAATCAGAAAATGTATGATGTTGGGACATTTGCCGTTAAGAGACTTAATGAACGTATCAAAAAGAACGATCTTCCGCTTCAGCAGAAAATGATCGATCCTGAATTAATCAAACGACAATCCACTGACAAACACATTCCTTAATGTCATCTGATTCTGATACACCCTCTGCCGACCTTCTCAAACAAACGGTAAAAGAAACTCATGTTGATGACTACCCGTGCTATCGGGGCAAAGTCCGTGATGTCTATACTCTGAATGAACAGACCGTCGGACTGGTGGCAACAGATCGAATCTCAGCGTTTGATCATATTTTAAGAGAAGCAATTCCTTTTAAGGGACAGATTCTAAATCAGATTGCGTCATTTTTCTTTTCAAAAGTAGATGACATCGTTCCGACTCATATTATTGATGTTCCACATCCTAATTTAACTATCGCCAAGAAGTGCAAAGCGCTCCCTGTTGAAGTGGTTGTTCGGGGATACCTGACAGGTCACGCCTGGAGAACGTATAAATCAGGTAAACGAGAACTGTGTGGTGTTGCCCTTCCTGAGGGAATGAAAGAACATGAGAAATTTCCCCATCCTATATTAACTCCGGCCACCAAAGCTGAAGAAGGACATGATGAGGATATTTCAGAAGAAGAGATATTAAACCAAAAACTGGTTCAGCCACAAATCTGGAATCAGGTGCGTGAATACGCATTTAAACTGTTTGAGCGTGGAACAGCCATGGCCCGAAAGCAGGGACTTATTTTAGTGGATACAAAATATGAATTCGGGATTTATGGGGACCAAATCCTGCTTATAGATGAAGTTCACACCGCTGATTCATCCCGCTATTTCTTTTTAGAAGATTACGATGAAGCTCTTAAGGAAGACCGCTCCCCCAAACAGCTTTCCAAAGAGTTTGTGCGTGAATGGCTCATTGAGCACGATTTCCAGGGATTGGATGGTCAGATTATGCCGGAACTACCTGATGAATTCCGTATCGAAGTGTATGAACGATATAAAGAACTCTTTGAACTCATGACGGGCGAAACGTTTACTCAAACTCCTGTAGATAATCTCGATGAGGAGTTAGGGATACTGTTTAAGGCTTATTAGATATGCTTTGCATAAAGACTTTCGCAAGTCATGGTAAGCAAAGCTCAGTAGTTTAGATTTTCTTTGATAAATTTCCCGAAGGGACTTTCGAAGTCGAAAAACAATATTATTTCGAAAGACTTTAACACCTACCTCTATTTAGCCTGTAACTTTGAACTTTCTTTTTTTAAAAATTGCTTTATTTCTTCAAAACTCATGCCTTTCAAATCTTTAAAAATACCGGTTTTGATGTTCCGAAATGCTTCAACCGTATCGAATTCTTTCTTCTTATATTTTTCTTCAGTTTTCATAATCCACGATTTCTTTAGGTGACCGTATTTCCAATGGTTGATAATTCATTCTCAAGTTTATAGAATTATAACCTCTTATTCTATAAACATTTACAATATGCTGATCCCGAAATTCCGGGACCAGCTTACTAAAATATCCACTCGATAAATTGTGGCAGTTGCAATATGGATGCAATCGTCGAAACTTGTTTCTCCTACAACCCCTTCATCAATATATTTTGTAGCAAGTGATAGAACATCGTTTGTAATATCAACCTTTTCCATACTCTGTTTTGGTAAATCTGTAAAATAATTTCTAACTCTTTTGGGTGCTTTTACAAGTTCAGTTTCAACCAATTCAGAATACATGCAGGTTATCTTTCCAAGTTTGATTCGTTCAAACAATTGTAATGAAAATTCATCGAATTCTCTGTCAAACACACCGCCAAAAACTGAAGTGTCAAGATAAAACCGTTGCTTCATTTAAAAACACCTAACATCTCGTACCCAA